>Ga0056115_1000572_pt1 | contig 16641 bp, 19 predicted proteins | sample WorMetOlspDAHAB1_FD_77007 | JGI IMG/M metagenome (GOLD analysis project Ga0056115, IMG submission 77007) | Marine gutless worms symbiont microbial communities from Max Planck institute for Marine Microbiology, Germany - Olavius sp. DAHAB.1 ...
GGCTTAAAAATGAAATTAGGCGGACTTTCAAGGCGTTACGAAATTTTACCTTTTTTTCGTATATAGTTCCGTTCTTGATAATCATAAATTATGATTACAGATAGTTACACGGATTGATGGAGTAAATAAGGCGTCAAAATGGGAAATAAAAGGTAGAACAATATGGGATTGATTACATGGTGTTAGGTAATGGGTTTCATAATAAATTGGTCAAAATTTTCGTAAAAATTTCTGGTACTAGCGGCCGGATCCGCGATCGCGAATGGGTCGCAGCAATATCATCAACACAAAACCGATCAGGGTCAGCCCGGAAAGCGCGAGAAAAACCATGCGGTAACTTCCGGTTACATCGAAGGCCCGGCCCGCCATTACTGGTCCGAACGCACCGCCCAGGGTTCCGCTGAACAGAATGATTCCGAACAATAATCCGTGGGAGCCGGTGCCGAATAACTCCGCCACCATGGGTGATACCACAGTGAAGAACCCACCGTGGGCAAAACCGTAGATCACAGCAAAAAGGAACAGCATCCAGACATTGGTGACCAGCTGCAACCAGACAAAACTGCCAAACAGCACAATTAAACAGATGATCAAGGCGCGCCGACCGCCAATCCGGTCATTGGCAGCGCCCATCACAATACGGCCCAGAATGCTCACCCCGCCAATCGTTGACAGCACACCGGCTGCGTACGCCGGAGCCAGGCCAAGATCCCGGGCATAGGGAACAATATGCACGACAACAGTCAATAGACAGCCTAAGACGGCAAACTCGGTAGTGCAGATGATCCAGAATTGTTTCATTCGGACCGCTTCTTTCAAGGAAAAGCCCCGCTCCTCGGTCCCTACCACCCGGCCGTAAGCCACATCGCTGCCGCCGTCGGGTAACAGTCCCATGCCTTGCGGATCTCGCCGCATCAACTGTGCCGCAGCCACAAGCGCAGCCAAAATTACTGTACCGATAATTAAGTTGGCGTAACGCCAGCCGTAAATGGCAAGCAGTAAGGTGGCAATCATCGGTCCCAGAAGCTGACCGGAACCGGTACCGACTTTAACGATACCGGACATTACGCCGCGGCGTTTTACAAACCAGCGCGCCACCGTAGATAGGGTGATGACATCATGCGTGCTGAATCCAATGCCGGCCAGCAAACCGTACATAATGTATAGCTGCCAGGGAGATTGCAGGCGGGACATGAGCAGGTAGCCTAGCCCTAAAAAGCCGGCGGAAGCCACGATAAGCACCCGCGGGCCAATCCGATCATTGAGCCGACCGGCAAGGATTCCGACCGCACCCATAATTAAAAAAGCCAGGGACGAGGCTCCCGATATGGTTGCCCGCGACCAGCCAAATTCGGCCTGGAATTCCTTGAAAAAAACACCGTAGGCAAACATCGCCCCAATACATACAGCCTGGATGGTGAAACCCGCCGCGACGATATTGTAACCGTAGAAATAGCGCGCTTTCACGCAATCATTCCCTTCTGCTGCATTTCCACCACGCCAGATTTTACGACGTAAAGAACGTCTGCCGGATCACCCAACTGAAACAAATTGCCACCCGGTGTAAGATAGGACTCAATGGTACCCCGTTCGAGAATAATTCTGAGGTGAGTTGCCCCCAGGGCTTCGAAGATTTCCGCCTGCTTCAAGAAGCGAATGTTGTCCTCCGGTTGTTGATCTTTGATGGATGCCATGTCAGCGCCTTTTGCCAAAGTGCTAATAAGCTGCTGTTACGTTGATTACGAAAAAACCGTTTCCATTATTTTCGCCCCGTGAAACTGATTCGTGGCCTATTGTATTTCCGCGACCCTTAGCTAGTATATCAACAAAAAGACCGTGTCAATTATAGATGGATGAATCTCAGCAAGTCAGGATAGCTCTGATTTTCTTAAATAACTCATCCAGCCGAAAGGATAATAATGAGGTGAATTGGGAACAAGAAAAAAAGGCGGCCCTGATCGCCGCCTTGAATATTATTATTTATAAAAATGTGATCTAACCGCAAATCTGACAATTTGATAGGCATTGTTCATAATCGCGATCGCGCTTATCATCATCATTCTGCTTTTGGGGGTTTCCCCAGTATTTGGTGATGCATCCACTGATACAGCTTTGCTCGGGTTTGGTTATTTTGCGTTCACTCATGCTACACCTCCTCAGAAGTTCATATATAGACTTTTAGCGGCAGCTAATCGATAACCCCGCCTTGCATATTAGAAAAAATCATTCGTGTCGCATGATATAGCTTAAGCACTGTATATCCATTTTCAACAAATTGATTTTATTATTCTGACCTAATACCAAACATGTGGACCGAAAAAACCATAAAATGCAAAATCAGGTGCGCTAACTTGATCTTTCGTATTTAGTAAGTATTATGATTTAGTTAGCTTGTATTTTCGCAACAAATTTTTACCCATTTAATTAGCTATACCGTCCTATAAAACAGCCAAAAAAAATAGAGTGGCGGATAGAACAATCGTGGTCAAGAATTGAGCGTTCAATATTTGAAGCAGTGATTTAAACAATGGAAGGAAGGATTATTGCAATGAATAGTATGAGGATCTTTCTTGCCGGCTGTCTCGTTGTAATATTTTGCTCATCGGTTGCCGCTTACGACATTCAGCAAGGCATACATGGCATGCGATGGGGCAGTTCCATCACCGAATATAATGATCTAATCGAGGTGAAGGAATTAAATCAAGCCGTCTACTACTCCAATACAAACATGCAATACGAGACAGCCAGCCAACCGGTGCCCGCCGTTTTCTACGGCTTTTATCGGGATCAATTTTTCGCCGTATTCATCAAGCTGCGTTCGCCGGATCAATTCTCCCACCTGGAGCGGCAATTCAGAAAAAAGTATGGCGAACCCAAAACAACGCACTATACCACAAACCGGTTGACGACGCATCGCTGGCAAGATGCTGATGTGAGAATTAAATTAAAATTAAGAGAATCACCCACGGAATATAAGCTGGCCATTTACTATCTCCCGCTGGCAACCAAAGTAAACCAGGATCAGTTGGAAAGCGCAACTCCCGAGGTCCGGGGCATGAAACCTTTGTCCAATGATTCGTCTTTAAAACCGATGCCCTTAATCGAATACTGACTTCCCGGCCGATAATTATATATAAAGGCGTTGTATTGATACTGGCCGCCGTGTTTTGCATTGTATTGATGAATACCTGCGCCTAGATGGTCAGTACGGCTCTCGGTCCCATCGAGGTGGTATTTTATCGCGGCCTGATAGCATTGGGCCTGCAGACTCCATACATGGTCCTGACTCAGCCGCGGTCGGTTTTTAAAACAAAACGGATATTTGGTTAGGAGTGAATGATGCTGTTACTGATACTCGGGATGGTTATTTTATTTGGCGGCTTTGGGATTTTCGCGTTGTTTGATATATGGTCTTCAAACCGACGCGGTGCGAAATTGTCCAACAAAAAATTCCCCATTTACCGTGATATTGTTCTGGTCGGGGCAGGGGTAATTGTTTACGGCATTATATTATTCCTGCACCCCTATCTTTTCGGTGTTTCAGCCGTCCCGTGAACCCGAGCTATTTTTAAGATCAAGGATATCCGCCAAAAAATTCTTACTTATTTTTCTGACATAATTATTGGATAGGAATTAGAAAGAACAAATCAAAAAATATGCGAAGCATATATTAAATCATCCGCCGAAGGCGGAAAATTTAGCAACTGCCCGAAGAACAATCACAACCCGCACCGCATCCGCAACCGGCATGAGATTGCGTGGCCGTACTGCTAATGCCCACCACTTCAATTTCAAATGTCAGCGATTCACCGGCCAGCGGATGGTTAAGATCCACGGACAATTTTTCGTCATCGAGGTGGGTAATCTGGGCCGGCATTTGACGCCCTTCAGGAGTTTGAAGCGCTATTGTCATTCCAACCTGGGGCTCCATCTCCGGGGGAAAATCAGCCCGGGCAAATTCGCGGGTAAGGCTATCATCTCTTTGCCCGTAGGCGTCTTCCGGGTCGAGCGTGAACTTTTTTTTATCGCTTAACGACATTCCCATCAGTTCCCTCTCAAAGCCCTCTATCAATTGCCCAACGCCCATTTGCACTTCAAGGGGCTGCCCCCCTTGACTGCTGTCGAATACTTCACCGTTTTGCAGTGTTCCCTTGTAATCTACACTGACGTATAACCCATTTTCAACTTTTTCCACAATTGACTCCTTATGATTTGCAATAATATCTTGTGTTATTAAAAACAGATTTTGCATCGAATCATTTACATATACGCAATTCCAAAATCAATCATCTTTGGTAAAAATTACGTGCAATATTCAAGTATTGAACAGGTAAAATAGGTATAAATCCAGCCAAGTCAAGTTGTGAGTTTTTCCATCTCGAGGTCGTATTGGTCAATTAAATTTTCCCAGGCAAACCTGCCCATCTCCCTCGACAGGGCACAACGAAGATCGAGATAATCCGAATAATTTGCAATCCGGTCCAGCAACTTTGCAACCAGATCCTGCAAGCCGTAGTACAATACATCCGGGTGATACGGAGCAGCGATGATTTCCGGGTAGGCTAGCCTGGCCGGCAAGAGAGGAATACAGCCGTAACGAATTGCTTCAACCATAGAAATACCGAAATTTTCCTGCTGGGCCGTGCTGATGACGATTGAGCCCTTTGAAAGCCAATCGATATATTGCTGACGTGATCCCACGTACCCATATTGAACGATTCGCACACCATATCGTTCACGCGCACCAATAAACGCTTTGGGAACCGTTTGGCAGTTTTCCCCGAGAAGCGCCAGACGAAACTCAGCCCCGGCATCCAACACTGCATCCAGGGCCTGAAAAAATTCATCCGGATTTTTATCAAACTCCCAGCGATGATTCCAGATAATCAAAGGCGGAGGGTTGCGGGTGAAATCTTCTGCTATTGGCTCTTTGGCCGGAAATCGACACCCGGGATACAGGACATCCGCCCTGGAACGAATTTCATCCACAACCCATCCGGGCCGGTATTCAGGCATCATTTTAATAAACGCCGGCAATGCTTTAAAAAAGGCATCGCGATGGCTTTGGGAATTAAAAATAACCCGGTCGGAGGCAAGGGCCGTGGTAATATCCGTAAAACCAAACTGATAGTCCATACGCTCCCCCGCTGCCAGGGGGTAAGTGAACTGGTTTTCATGGAAATAAACCAGGGCAGGTGGACAACTGCCATTAGAAAGCGCTTTAAAGTCCGCCAGACTCATCAGATCGGTCGTAATCAGTCCGTCGTAGTTTTCGAGGGAAGAGACTTTTTTGATAAAATAAAGTGCGGCGCCCCGCATACGCCACTTCCAGAAACGCGCGGGCATGGTCACGAGATCGATGCGGTGTCGCGAGTGCGATATCAATCCTTCGGCGAATTCGCGGTGCGATCCGCCAAAGAAAGGCTCCAGGAACAAAAAATTCAATTGGGTCGTCACTTTAAATTACCGATATCTCTTGAACTATTTTCACCCATGAATCCGTGTGGCAGACCGGGGCCCGATCCGGCAAGGAAAACTGTCGCAGGAGAACCGTCCACAAAAGGATACGGATACGGTCCCCCCGCATATTTTTGCAATAAAGAAAAGAATTAATTCCTTTTGAGCGCCTTTAACTGACTCGATACGGCTTCGTATTCATCTTCCAGTTCAAATAGCTCTGTCATAATCTGGGGTTTAACCGAATGAGCGGGCAGCCGCTTCTCGGTCTCCCGGATTTTAATTTCAAGCTCGGTCAGTTTTTCCTCAAGTGCCTGTTTGCGATCCATGATACAAGTTAACCATACCAGAAGTTTTAATTCCATGATCTATGTCAAAAAATAATACTATCGCGCTTGCCATACCCTGTAAGGATAGTTATTTATTTACAGATATCAACTTTGACAACTGAGCGCAAATGACTGTATTCGTGGCAACCAGCAAACGTTTCTATAAAAAAGCCAGGAGGTAACTATGCCAATCACAGAAGGTAAGGTCGCACCGGCATTTTCTCTGCCCGACGCCAATGGGAATAAGGTTGCTCTAAAAGATTTCAAGGGCAAAAACGTCATCGTCTACTTTTATCCCAAAGACGACACTCCCGGGTGAACCAAGGAAGCCGAGGGATTCCGTGAAATGTATGGCGAATTCCAAAAACTCGACACGGTGATTCTGGGAATTTCCCCAGACGATGAAGCATCTCATCAGAAATTTATCAATAAATTCAAGATCCCTTTCCCGTTGCTGTGCGATCCGGAGAAAAAACTGATGACCCAGTACGACGCCTTCGGGGAGAAAAAAATGTACGGCAGAGTCACCATGGGCGTAATCCGCTCCACCGTGTGGGTAGGTCCCGACGGTAAAGTCAAAAAGCATTGGCGCAAGGTAGCCAAGGCGGCGGATCACCCGGCTAAAGTGCTTCAAGCGTTACAAGCTGCACCGAACTAGCTGAGACGCCGGCTGCAGACTGGAATTACGGAAAACTTGAATTTGAATACACCTTGATTCTCTATCCCGAATCATAGGAAACCCTTTTGCTGGTTTGCTAAACCCCATTTCTCGAGCAGAGAGGTGGGGTTTTTCTTTTAAATATTTAAAGGTCGGAGAATTTTTCAAAGTCAACTCGCTTCCGTGGATAATCACCACCGAAACCGCATGGATTCAACCATAAGGATTCATAATGAATGCGCCAGGAACAATACCCTTAAGTTTTTTAGTGAAAATGCCGATGAAAAATAATTAGATAAACCCGATAAATATTACAATATCAATCCGCCCAGGAATTTGGGATATATTAATAACCAAGAGTAATGTTATGCCTCGACTAACAATAAAATCGAAAGAAAAAATACTTGGCGATCATCAAATTCAAAAGGGCATCTCATTGACCATTGGCCGGCGCAAGAAGAATAATTTGACAATCAATGATATGGCGGTTTCCGGTTATCATGCTAAAATAGACTCGGTCGGTGATAGCTATGTGTTGATAGATCTGCAGAGCAAAAACGGTTCATTTGTCAATGAACAGCTCATAAATTCCCACTGGCTCAAAGATGGCGATATTATCAATATCGGAGAACATTCCCTTGTCTTCAATTATTCCGATCTCGAAAATATGTCCGGTGAAGATACGGATGGTTTAGATAGAACCCTTATGATGGATACGAACCAGTATCGCAGCAGGATACGAAAGAGCAATCCAACCAGAAGTATAATTAATGTTGCGGGTTTCTGGGACAAACGCCGGAACCGCAACCAAAATATTGAAAAGAAACCAAAACTCCCCATGGGCCCCACCAATATTAAAAAAGAGCTGATGGGTACATTGACCTACCTGTCCGGGGGCGAGGGAGAAGTTAATCTCGCCCGAAAATTTACCACCATCGGCAAGCATCCGACATCTGATATTGTGGTCAAGGGCCTGTTCATGGGCCAAACCGCGGTCACCATCAGCAAATTGCCTGATGGTTTCCACTTATGCTATGTCGGTGGAATGACCAAACCAAAGGTCAACGGAAAAATTATTAGACAGTCGATAAGCCTCAAAGACGAGGATATCATTGCCATCAGTTCGACGAAACTGCAATTTATGAACGGAAGTCAGGATGCCGGACAGCGGTCAATATAAGCTCGTTTTTGACGGTCGGATCCTCGAAGGGCATCGCCACGGCGATGTCAAAAAACGGCTCACCGGGCTGTTAAAATCAAATAGTAAAAAGATCGATCTGCTTTTGGCCGCAGCACCGCTCGCAATTAAAAGCAATATTGATTACCCCACCGCCAGCAAATATAAAGAAACCTTACGTGCCGCCGGTGTTTCCTGTCAAATTGAGCGCATTCAAAAAAATGACCTCGATATACTGCCACCGCCCCTGACTTCGGCAGATCGATCTCCAGAAGTTGGGAATGTGCCTAAGGCAGACACCAATGTTAATGAAGATATCTCCCGTGCCGGGCTTCGCCCCGGCCGAATATGGTATGTAATCGCAGTTTTATTGATCGTAATTCCGACAATTTTTGCCGGGATCAAGATACCGCTCACGCTTTTTTCATATTTAGCTTCGGGGATAGAGTTAAACGCGCCCGGCACGGCTGAATTTACCATCGATCAGCCCGGCAAATATGTTATCTGGTACACCACCTTTGACGGGCAATCGCATCACCGGGACACCCCGCAAGATATCAATATAATGGTATATAGTCATAATACTACGCGTTACCTCGAAGTAATCCCTCCGGGGTGGAAAAGCACAGAAACGGTGCTGGATGTCGAACGGCAGTCGATAGCAGAAGTTTTTTTTGATCAGGCGGGGGTTTATACGATTGAAATTAATGGTGATTTCCCCCAAACAGAACTCATCCTGAGGCGGTCTTTGAGTTCAGAATTCTTTAAGAATTTTGTCATTCCTATTCTGATGTTCGTGATGGGCTCAATTTTCGGCCTGATCATGGCAATTGTCGTGTTTATCAAGCGTTCGAATGTGAAAACCAGCATGAATCCGGCAGAAATGACCCAAAAAGATGAACGCCAATGGGCCATGCTCAGCCATTTGGGCACATTTTCGGCCTGTCTGATACCCTTTGCCAATATCATCGTGCCGTTGGTCATCTGGCAGGTAAAGAAAGACGAATCGTCCTTTACAGTCGAGCACAGCAAAGAATCTTTAAACTTTCAGATATCTTTGATGATCTATTATATTGCAACCACCCTGTTGATACTGATTATCATCGGATTTATATTATTTATCGGATTATTTATTTTCAACATCATCATTGTGATCATTGCCGGCATAAAAGCAAATGAAGGTGAATACTACAAATACCCGATGACGATTCGATTTTTCAAATAAAGGGACAGCCGACAGCCATGTCACCACAACAAGAACCCACGCCCACACCCACCGCACAGGAGCTGAGCAAACTGGCCGTCAGCCTAGCTGATGAACAAACGACCATGACCCTGGCGACCGCCAGCGCAGACGAGGCCTGGGCCGCACCGGTATACTATGTATTATTCAAGTCTGCATTTTATTTTTTATCCGATCCCAAATCGCGACATATTCAAGAAGCACTGCAAAGCGGCCAGTCGTCCGCGGCCGTCCATGCGGCGGCTTCAACCTGGCAAGAAATAAGAGGACTTCAGATGACCGGCGCCATTAAGCCGGTCGAAGGTGGTATCGAAGCACTTCAAGCGCTGAAAGAATATTTGAAAAAATATCCGTTTACGAAAGAGTTGTTCGGTAAAAACGCAGTCCTGGATATAAGCAGCTTCAGGGAGCGTTTTGGTGTTAGACTATACAAGTTCAGTCCCTCTCTGGCTTACTACCTCGACAACCGGATTCGCTTTGCTTTTAGGGAAGCGGTCACACTTTGATTTTCGATTACCCCTATGCTCAGCGTTATAGGCTTACCTCATAAGAGAAACGCTATTTCTTTGAGATTCTAAAATCATTTTAGACTGCGCTTTTCGCCCCAAAAAAAAGGGGTGGTTCCAAAGAACCACCCCTAGTATGAAGTTTAGTTGAAAGATTAACCAGGTTAACAATTACCCTTGCCGATTAATATGGCGTTAAGTAGAAAAATTAACCAGATTAACAGATACCCTTGCCGGTACGTATGGCTCCCACGATGCCGTTTACATGAAGGCTCACGCACATCCGAGAACCATCAAGTTGTCACCGCAAACTCTTTTTTAAAGCATAACCATTGGAGGCTTTAGGCCGTCGCGTGGTTTATATTTTTATGTTAGATTGGGCGACAAGTTAAAATCAATATTTAGCAAAGAACGTTCCAAAAAAGGGTACTGCTGCAATTAAATTCAAACTATTATAAATTTCAGATGGATAGGGCTTTTTCAAAAAATATTTTTAAAGTAAAATAACTAGTTATGCCTTGCAATTTGCTAATTGCAATTGCGATATGCAAAAAAACTGATCGAACTGGAATTAAGCCCGATTGATTTTGGCGAATTGTCCCTTGCATAATCAGCTCGGCATGACTAGGTTCAAAATGTCAATTACTGTATTGTTACGCAGCATACTTCGCTTTGGATCAGGATTTAACCCTCAACTGCCAAAAAATGTAAAAATGAAACCAAGTCGCAAAGTATTAATCTACCTGATACTATTTGCCATAATCGATACGGTCATACCGATCCCGATCACAACGATAATCTTGATATATGTACTGCTGGAAAAACCGGATTGGTTTGAAAAGCTGGTCGTGCAAATATATCATTCATAGTTAAACTTGAACTGAGTCTAATTCTACAGGCTCGGCTTAGTTTAGAGGAAGAATTCATGGTAACGCTACCCGTTTTGCAACAGGGCCGGAGCGGGCCGATGTGCCCCCCCAATGATGAACTGCCTGATTTCTATATGGAGGATTATTCCGTCCTGGGGCTCCTGGTCGCCAACCTGGATCGGACACATCAGGTTCTCGCGGACGAGCATTTTGCGGTTCACAAAAAATCAGACCACCTCAAAATTGAAATCGATCGGGCCGATCAAATGCCTGAAATCATAAATCTGTTAATTCAAAATGGCATTGAGTGCGGGATTACCGATATAGTCGATCAGGTATACCAAGGTTGATAGCCCGTTATCACTTGCCGGGCCGGCAAGTTAAAAACAGCGTCTGCGGCATATTAATCCTGGGCGAGACGATTAGTCCCAACCTGGTTATGGCCCTCATTCTGGTGAGTATGGGTATGGTCCTGGTCAACTATCAACCGAACCCATCACAAAAGTCAAGCGATATGCAAGATTGACAAAAAAACCGGCCTGCCGTATACCTTTCCCAAAAGGAGATCGAAATATGCTGCAAAATTTGAAACGTTTTTTTAACAAATCAAAAGTTGAATTTTCGAAAAATGAAAAACAGATTACAGAACACGATGTGCGCGTTGCGACCTGTGCTCTCTTTGTGGAAATGGCACGCATCGATGAAAAATTTACCCAGGCAGAAGTGGACACCATTCTTTCTATTTTAAACGAAAAATACGGTTTATCCCAGGAGCATGCCGACGCGCTGCTGGCCGAAGCCGATAAGGAACTGGATGAAAGCGTCGATCTCTGGCAGTTCGCCAGACTCATCAATGAGAATTATTCGGTTGATGAAAAAATCGAGATCATCGAAACCCTGTGGCAGATGGTCTTTGTAGACGGAAAAATGGACCAGTACGAACACTACCTGATGAACAAGCTTAAAAACCTGCTGCGCCTTTCGCACGACCAGTTGATCAACGCCAAGCTCAAGGTCTTGCATTCGAAATGATTGAAAATTGTTAAAGGAGAATCCATGCGTATCGTAAGATTTAATGATGACAAGGGTCAGATTTGCTACGGCAGCAATTATAAAAATAACACCGTCGAACTGTTGGCAGGGGACTTATTCACCGGACTTAAAGCAACCGGCGAATCCTGCGGAGTCAAAAAGCTTCTGGCTCCGGTGGTGCCCCCCGCGGTGTTCGGCATTGGGCTAAATTATCATGAGCATGCCCGGGAAACCGGCATGGAACCTCCTATATACCCGATAATCTTTATGAAAAATCCGGCTGCGGTGACCAATCCCGCGGATCCCATCCTGTTGCACCCCTCCTGTATGGAGCCGCCGGAGGTGGATTATGAAGCTGAACTGGCCGTGGTCATCGGCACGGCGGCCAAAGATGTTCCCGCTGATGAGGCCTTAAATTTTGTACTGGGATATACGGCGGCCAACGATATTTCCGCCCGGCGCTGGCAGGGAAAACGAGGTGCGGGGCAATGGGTGCGGGGCAAGAGTTTTGACACCTTTTGCCCCTTAGGACCTGAAATTATAACTACCGATGAGTTAAAGGATCCTCAGAATCTAAACCTGAACTGCGTTCTCAACGGCCAGGTGATGCAGGATGGCAATACATCTGATATGATCTTCCCGGTTGCCGAACTGATTGCTTATCTTTCAACCGGGGCTACGCTGCTGCCCGGCTCGGTGATTCTAACCGGAACACCCAGCGGTGTGGGATTCACCCGCAAACCGCCGGTCTATCTGATGCCCGGTGATACTGTTGAGGTAACTGTCGAAGGCATCGGGACCTTAAGCAATCCTGTTGAACAGCAAATATAGGATTCAGAATAAAAATTCACCCGGAATACCGCTCGGTCAACTCTTTCTCACCGCCAAGTTTCAATTTTTCAAGGGCGGACAATGTACGATCAGGCAATGGCGGAATCGTGTGGGTTTCCAGTACATTTTTAACCTTTTCCTGCACGCGCACCCCCATATCCTTGGATCCCTCCTGCTCCCAGATTCCATAAGGCTGTCGGCTCAATAAGGTTGGCATCCAGAGCTCTTGGCGAAAGTGGCGAAAGGTGTGCTCTTCTTGAAGAAAGTTACCGCCGGGGCCGACTTTTTGAATAACATCCCTTGCCAGGGTATCGGGCGTCACCTCGATCCCCCGAATAAAGCGTTTGGCCATGCTCACGACCTCATCGCCGAGCACCAACATTTCAGCTGAACAAATCATTCCGCCGTTCATATAGCCGACGTCATGAATTAGATTCAATCCGCCAAGGCCCTGGGCCAGTATAGAAAAAGCACTTTCAATACCGGCCTGGGCATCAAGGACTTTGGAATCGGTGGATCCGGCCAATCCCCATGAAGGCAGGCCGAAAGATTGGGCCACCTCGGCCTGGGCTGCCAGGCCCAGACTCATCTCCGGCGCTGCGATGCTGAGGGTTGTAGTAGCCATATCAAAGCCGGAAACATTGGCGCCGAGGAAACACGGCGCACCGCTTCGGCGCAGTTGCACTAGAGTTAAACTCAATAGACCTTCCGCGATAGCCAGCGCCAGCGCACCGGCCAGGGTGACGGGCGCGGTTGCGCCAAGCTGTTGGGTCGGTCCAGGAATTTGCGGCATAAATAAATCGGCCGCAATAAACATCCGGTCCACCACCTCAGGTGGAAAAACCAGCGGTGTAATCGGCTCCGGATAGGCAATTAAAAAGGGATAGGCTCTTAACTCCTCGATACCACCCGCGACCGCTGCCGCCATTTCGTAAACCAGCTCAACGCCTCTTTTGGAATATCCGATGAATACCAGGGGTTTCGTCGTATTTTTTACCACGGCCTCGAATTCATGCACATCCGCCGCGAAAGCGGGAACATCCTGGCTGGATCCCATGGGCATCACCCAGTCAATGTTCGGCAGGGCGTCGGCAACCATTGCGCCACGCGCGATGTCTTCTACGCGCGTCTCATGAATCTCGCCGGTCAGGGCATCTTTTGTGTTGGGGCTGGCCGTAGAAGTGCCGTAGTAGCTTTTGCGCCCTTCCACCTCCAGGGCGCGCTGTTTATTTCTATCAAAGATCGTTATGCCTTTCGGGGCGGTCCGAATGCATTCCTGAACGACATATTCGGGGATCTTCACCATATCATCCTTAACTATGGCTCCGGCTTTTTTGAGCATTCGACATGCCTCTTTATGCAGAATTTTAGCACCGGTATTTTGCAGAATATCAAACGCGGCTCGTTTGATCTCCCAAATTTGATCATCGCTGAGCACTCGAAAAAACACCGACCGGTTCTGATTAAAAGATGACTGGATCATAACGACCTCCTTTCATGATGATTAAAATTTGAGTTGCGGCTATCCTGCAAGCATCGTCTCCCCGCTTGACACTGAAGCCTCTTTTGCACTAAAGTGCCTTTAAGTTTCCTGTCCTTTGATTCCGAGCCCGCCAGCACAAACGCTTACCGCGAACAATGAAAGACATGGATCAAACAAAAAAACAGTATATCGATGAAATAGCTGATTTGCGTCGAAAAATCAAAGACTTCGAAAATTCTTCATCGAAGCGCCCGGAAATAGCCCAACCCATGAAGCAAAGTGATGAGCTGTATCGCCTTCTGGTTGAACAGGCCAACGAGGCCATCCTGGTAATTCAAAATGAAAAGATCCGGTATGCCAATACCAAAGCCTCTGAAATTACGGGTTTTTCAAGAGAAGAATTATGCGCCAGGCCCTTTATTAAATTAATCCATCCCGATGATCGCAAGCAAATTTTATTCGATGATATCAAAATTGGTAACATAGGCAAAACATCAGATCTCTTCACGTGCCGGATCTCCAATAAAAATGACGATATCAGGTGGCTGGAATCGAAGCTTATCAGCACGACCGGCTTGGGCCAATCCTTCATTTTGTGTTTTATGAATGATGTTGCCGAACATAAACTCACAGAGGAAGCTTTGCGTAATTGCGAGGGGCGATATCGGCTGCTCGTCGATCATGCACCAGCTGGAATTTATGAAATAGATTTAACAAACGGACAATTTATCAGTGTCAATGATTTGATGTGTGAATATACCGGTTATACGAAGGAGGAATTCCGCAATCTGAATTTTAGGGACCTGCTCACGCATGAGAGCCTTGAGAAACAACTTGAACGATATGAGAAAATTCTAAATAGTGAAGCCGTTCCTGATATTGCCGAATATGAAATCGTTGGCAAAAACCAGCGGAAACTTTGGATCCTGGTCAACACCAAAATAAAATATGAAAATGATACACCGGTTAGTGTGACCGTCATAGCCCATAACATTACCGATCGCAAAAAACTAGAGCAAGAACTCAACAAAGCTCAAAAGCTGGAATCACTGGGAGTCATGGCCAGCGGTATTGGCCACGATTTTAACAACCTGCTCTCCGGCATCATGGGAAATATCTCTCTGGCAAAGCTTGAAGCTGAGCGAGGTGAAAACATTATGGAGTCCCTGGATGAGGCCCTGCGGGTTGGTGCTAAAGCTAGTGCGCTTACCCGGCAGCTATTGGTCTTTTCAAAGGATGGCGCACCGGTGAAAAAAGCAGCCAGCATCGCTGACGTATTAAAAGAATCCACTGATTTTACCCTGAGAGGATCAAAGGTGAAATGCGAATATAGCATCGCCAAAAACCTGTGGCCGATTAAAGTGGACATCGGCCAGTTCAGCCAGGTAATTCACAATCTGGTTATTAATGCGATGCAGGCCATGCCCAGGGGGGGCGAAATCAAGCTGCTGGCCGACAATATCACGATCGATAAAATTTTTGATATGCCCCTGAATGCGGGACGATATGTTCTAATAATATTCCAGGATCAAGGTGACGGTATTTCGCAGAAAAATATGCCCCAGATATTTGATCCCTATTTTACGACCAAGTCAAAAGGAAGTGGGCTGGGGTTGACCATATCTTACACGATGATCAAACGCCATGATGGACATATTACGGTGGAATCCGAAGTCGGCAAGGGGACGACTTTCAGAATATATCTGCCGGCCACAGAAGAAGTTCCCGCAGACGCGGCGGATCAAAAGGCGCGCCCGGTTGCAGGCAAAGGCAGAATCCTCGTAATGGATGATGAAGAAAGCTTGAGAAAAGTCGCTGCGCGAATACTGCTTGAATTAGGCTATGAGGTTCACTGTGTTCAGGATGGCGCAGAGGCCATTCAGCAGTACGATCTGGCTAAAAGAAGTGGACAGCCCTTTGATGCGGTCATCATGGATTTGACTATACCGGGTGGCATGGGTGGCAGAGAAACCATCAAAAAATTGCTGGACCTTGATCCACAGGCGATATCCGTTGTATCCAGCGGGTATTCCAATAACCCGATAATGTCTAATTTCAAAAAGTTCGGATTTAAAGGTGTGGTTGCCAAACCTTATAGAATTGAAGATCTCAGTTGGATACTGCGTGACGTATTGAATACTAGATAGTCAGGTAGCCGGGACCAGAACTCCAACAATCCATGACTCTATATCTTTCAACTTCGATGTGATATCCGAAAATCTAATTTTTGCACGTATCGGAGGTCCTTATTGAATAAGAGCTTATTTGCTCGGTCGTTGATCAGTGGAATCTTGATAAGCACCGTAATTATCGGAGCCAATGTTATTGCTGAAAACAAAGGAGCTGAAATCATACTTATCCATGGCGGCAAAATGAGAGATATTCACTTCCCACACCATCGGCACCAAAACGCGCTGGGTGACTGCAAGGTCTGCCATGATCTGTTTCCAGCAAGGGCGGGAAGCATCGCGGAGTTAAAATCGCAGGGAAAGTTGAAAAAAAAACAGGTGATGGAAGAGCATTGTATCGCCTGTCACAAGCAAAGAAAATCTACCGGAAAGAAAACCGGACCAACCTCCTGTGCCAGATGTCATCGAAGAACCGGATAAATCGATCGGGCTGCCCTGTCATTTAACCCTCTAATTCGATCCGGAGACGCTCAACGGGAAGAATTTCCTTAAATTATAAGTTCTCCTTTTTGCTAAAATTATCCGATTAATTTTGGGCTAGAAAACTCGCAGTCATGACAAGGCCTGGCGTCGTAAAGAAACATTCCACATGTCAACCATGTTGCCACTTCAGTGGCATCCACATTTACGGCTGCGATTTCTCTAAATTGAGCGTTTTCATTTCCTTCCCCGATTACAGATGTAAACTGAATTGGCAACTTGGGCGGCAACGATCCATCACGCCTGCCGTAATTCTCAGCGAAAATAATCAGGCCTATATACCAAAAAAAGGCTGATGACAATTTTTAATGCTAAAACAAGGTGTTAGCAAGCTTTCCGAATAATGGCTTAAAAATGAAATTAGGCGGACTTTCAAGGCGTTACGAA
>Ga0056115_1000574_pt1 | contig 16626 bp, 19 predicted proteins | sample WorMetOlspDAHAB1_FD_77007 | JGI IMG/M metagenome (GOLD analysis project Ga0056115, IMG submission 77007) | Marine gutless worms symbiont microbial communities from Max Planck institute for Marine Microbiology, Germany - Olavius sp. DAHAB.1 ...
GATAAGGATGTATAAAAATAGATTTCAATCATCTTAAACAATTAACCAATAACGAATAACTAATAACTCGCAATTGGGTTTAAACCCAATCAGCCCTTTTTCTTCTTTTTGGATACTGTCTTTTTAAGCGGCTTTTTCTTTTGTTGTGCTGCTTTAACGGGTTCTTGGGTTCCGGGTATAACTAAATCAATGTCATCGTGCGGCCTGGGGATGACGTGGGCTGAAATCAGATTGCCTACTCGTTGGCAGGCAGCTGCACCGGCATCTACGGCAGCCTTGACCGCACCGACGTCACCGGCCACCATTACCGCCACCAGACCCCCTTTGACCTTCTGACGACCCAAAAATTTAACCCTGGCAGCTTTAACCATAGCATCCGCCGCTTCAATAGCCCCAACCAATCCTTTTGTTTCAATGAGTCCCAGTGCCTGCTGCATAGCTTGATCTCCGAGTATTTTCTTTATCTACCCCAATAGAGAATAAATTGGGGTTTATTAGCAGTCGTTTCCGGTTATTCGTTAATTGTTACTGGTTATTAGTTAATTGAAATTCTATCTGTTTTAATAAGCAGTGGCTTATCGTATTTAGGAGCATAACAGCTTCCAATAACAAATAACAAACAACCACTAACATCTGATTGAAATGAATATTTCAATTAGATTATTGTTTGCGTCCTTTTAATTCGGCTATCGTTTCAGCGATTCTTTGGGCTGCTGCCTGGACTTCGGATTCGGAGCCCGCCAAATAAATTCGTCCGGCGGCCCCGAAGAATCGAATGTCAACCAGTCGGACGTTGCAGTGCTTTTCGGCCTCGTTGGCGGCAATTGAAGAATAAGCCGCCGGTGTGATTTCCAGTAAATAGACATCATCGCCGCCTAAAATCAACATACCTTTGCTGTTGCGGTTGATAATCACTGCCTGATACGGATCGATTTTGTTGATGATACTGGCCGATAGAATACTAGGCGCAATCCGGTCTTCTTCTTTGAGGCCGAGTTCTTCCAAAATCATCTGACCGGCATGTAAAATTTCCTCCCGCTCAAAGGAGTGAATCTCCATCATGCCGTATCGTCTTTCGACAATCATTTCTCCCGGTTTTGCATTCGTCACCTTCAGGGAAATATCAGCCAGGCGATTGATTTCAACACCGGGCAATACCTCGACAAATAAAGACGCCATGCCCTCCACCGATAAAAAGCCCCGGCAGGAGCTGGCAAATAAAGACGCAAACTGCGGTTGCATCCGGTCTATGTGACAGTAGGCTCTAAGTTCCGCCATTCATCATTCTCCTTGGTTGTCCACTGGTCCTAGTTAATTGTGCCGTGTTTTATCGGTGCGGGATTAACCCCGCCGCTACAAAAATTAGAAATATTTAAGATTATCCATATTTAGTCGCTTATGGCGTAAATCCCGTCCGCTTTACCCGATGGCGATTCTTCAAATAACGATTAACAAATAACTCCTAATTGAGCCTTTTCCGCACGATTAAGTTGTCCGAACAATTTTGACTGCATACTCCCTGGCCTGGTCTTTTGCCAGGGGCGTAATGATTCCGCCGGGTGCCAGGGCAATTGAGCGCTGCTTGTTGTCCACGGCAATTTGAATATCTTTGGCGGTGATCAGCCCGGGTGTCGGTGTCCCTTGGGGATTAGAATCCTCTTGATTTACGGACTTAACCGGTTTTTGCCTGTTCGACACAACATTTTTAAATACAGTCGCAAGTTGATCGGTTTTGCAAAAAACCATACCGAAATTTTCCAGTTTGCCGAGTATGCGTTGGATTTCTTCGCGTATCCCCTCGTTGAATAGGGTATCGAGCAGACTGAAACCATCATTGGCTGCCAGAACCGGTTTGTCCTGCATGAGAGCCGAAATTACGATGGCGGTTTCAGGACTGTCGTTGATCAATCGGGCCACTTTAGCTGCTGTCTTAAAGCAGAAGGTCGGCAATACCAATATATCCGCTTTCTGCATGGTTTTTTCGAGGCCTTCCGGTTTAACGGTGTCAAGAATGCACTTGCAGCCGGATTTTTCCCTGACATCCTGCCCGCATACCCAGGCCCGCGCTGAAGGGACGGTAAATACACTGGATTTGCCGGCTATATTTTCAATTTGCCGAACCTGCTCCAGGGCCAGATCCAAATAGCGGATGCCGGGATGGAAGACATTTAAAACCGCCGGAGTGGGGCAGGGGCGTTTAATACGCTTGACAGCCGTCTTCGGAGCCGGGCATTCCAGCAGGCCTTTTTCCTGCAAAACTTCCCGCACAATATTGGTGATGTGTTCTTTTTGCATGATTAGGGTTCAGGGTTAGTGGTTCCGCTGCGCTTCATCTATTGAATAGGTTAAAATAAATTTAATCGCGATTAAAAACCGCTCCCACAATATTCTTCGAATAGTTTCAGGTTCTACCAAATTTTTGTCTTCATCCGTTCTCTGACTTCTGACCTCTGTTATCTGCTTTCTGACACCTGATCCGCGGCGGCGGAACACCTGAAACCTATCTTTTGCCTAAACACGACAAGGCAATCCCCAGGGGTGTGATGAACTGGGGATATTCCGGCCGGAATGCTTTCAAATGCAATGATTTTTGAACGATGTCTTCAAAGCCATCCAGTTCACAGGTACCGCCGACCAGGCAGACTTCCGATAAATTATCAAATTTCTGCAGACTGTCGTCCACAATGCTGGCAATCTTTTCGATAACCGGCCGTACGACCGGAAGTATTTCCCGGCTTTTATGGCGGTCGATTTTTACTTCTTCGGCCTGCTCATAGCTGATTTGGTAGTTGCCGGCCAGAACCAGAGACAGGTGAACGCCGCCGGTGGCTTCATCATCCGTAAAAACGATATCGCCGTTCTGGATTACCGCAATTCCCGTGGTTCCGCCGCCCACATCCACAATGGCGGCGTTGTCCAATTTGAGAACCTGATTGGCAGCCGTGGGTTCATCCAACACCGTCAATACCTCCAGCCCCGCTCCTTCCAGCAGGTAGCGGGTGGCATTGACATTGGCAATTTCCGTTTGGGGCGGATAAGAGGTGGCACCTTTGTCGATCGTTAGTGAGGCAGCGCTTCTCATTTCATCGATCATTTCCCGGACGATGTTTTGGGCGCCGGCATAATCCAAGATCAGGCCGCTGCGGACCACTTCAGCCCGTCTCATTCTGGCGGCACAGGGCCGCCCGGTTTCGTCTATTATGATTATGATGGCTTTATAAGTTCCCAGATCGATTCCGGCATACAGCTGTGAAGCACCGGAAAAATTCCAGTTATCCGGCCTGTTTACCAACTCAGGTAACGTTGATCCGTGGTTCATCATAAAATACTCCTGCCGATATCCCGGCTGGGTGATGGAATAACCACATGACTCAGAATCAATCCGGTACCTTTCAAAACATCGATACCGGCCTCGACAGCTGAATTCACCGAACTGACATCACCCGTGAGATATAGAAATGACTTGCCGCCCAGGCCGGTGGCACACCGAATTTCAATTAGATCCACCGCGGCCGCCTTGACGGCTGCGTCGGCTGCCAGAATGGAAGAAGCCACCGAGAAGGTTTCGATAACCGCCAGCGAATCGATATCATGAATCCGGGTTGTGGCAGTCAAGGCTGGAAAGACGGAAGCATGCACGTTGGGGATAACGAAATCATCCACCAAAAATTCTCCGGCCACCTCTTTGCCGACTTCCGAAGCGCGTTCAACCGAATCGACATCGCCGGATACCAGGGCCATGTATTTGCCGGCACAAATCGGCTGGGCCATAACCAGCGCCACATCAGCGGATTTCAGCATTTCATCGGCCGCCGCCACTCCTTTGGCGATGCTGTTGAGTTCGATCATGGCGATGGCTTTGAGTTCCATAATGGTTTCCTATCCCAGTTGAGCAACATTTAATCGGGATTTACTTATATAGAGTCTAAGGTTTCAGGTTTCGGGTGTCAGGAAGGCAAGTTGCTGAATCCTGAAACCTGAAAACTTAAATGAAACTTCGTCTGGCCTTAGGAAAATAAGTAGCGAACATCGAACATCCAACGTCGAACATCCAATGCGGAGTCGCTTTGCTCGGTCTTTTTTTAAATTTGACAGAATACATTATTCGATGTTGGGCGTTCAGCCTTCGATGTTCAATGTTCATTAATTTCCATTTCAATTAGACTCGCCACTTATCAGGCTATCCGTGGGCCTGACACCCGACGCCTAAGTTTTGCGTCTTAGTAGATTTGTACCAAACAAAATAATAATTATTGCTTAATGACTACATTCTCATCGACCGCCTTCACCGTTCCATCGATACTGGCATGTACCCTTGCCCCCAAAGCACCTTCCGGGATCTCACCGATCAGATCACCTTTTTTTACCCGGTCGCCTGCCCGGACTATTGGAACGGTCGGCTGACCGAGATGCTGCCGCAACGGGATGACGACTTGTTTCACCCGGATGCTATCTTCCCAAAAGGGCGGATGAACATCGTATTGGGCCACTTCGAGTCTTTCCATGAGCCGCTTGATTGGTATTTTGCGGGTTTCGTTAAACGGCGATACCCGATAACCTTCAGTTCTGGACTCCTTTTTTATGCCGTCTTTGAGCAGTTTCTGCTTAACAGCCGCGTTGATTTCCCGCGGGGAAAGCATCATGGGGCAGGCAAACTTTTCACAGACCCCGCATTCCGAGCAAATCAGGGCATCTTCCAATATCTCGCCGGTCATGCCGGGGGTGTAGGCAAGATGCCGCATGATCCGGTGGGGTTTCAAGTCATGCCCGATCAAATATCGCGGACAAAGATCCGTACACCTTGAACACTGGGTGCAGGCTGATTTGCCGATAAAACGCATCTGATCCAGGCTCCTGCTCTTATCGCGGATGACGTTATGGTCTGGATGCAATACGATGATTCCGCTGGTGGTTTTGGTGATCGGCTCAGTACCGGTGCTAAGGACTTTACCCATCATGGGCCCTCCCATCACCACGCCAAAATCAGGTATTTTAGGACCTCCGGCCAGATCAATTACGACATTGGCCGGTGTGCCAATCGGAACCCGGCAGATAAGGGGGCGGTTGACTTCACCGCAAACGGTCAAATAGCGTTCTGTTACCGGCAGGTCCGCCATGGCACGGGAAATATTCAACAGAGACTCCACATTGCTGACAACCGCCAACACATTGAGAGGAATCCCCCCTTCGGGCACAATTTTTCCTAATACCTCATTAACCAGTATAAATTCATCACCGGCCGGGTAAAAATCATCCAGTTCAAATACATTGATTCGGCCTGCATATCCATTCTCGGAGATTTTATCTTTCAATACTGCCACGGCATCAGTGTGTTTGGATTTGAGGCAAATGGTTCCTTTTTCGGAACCGGTGCAATCCATCACCGTCAGTAAACCGTCTAAAACGGGACCGGGCCGGTTCACCATGAGGTAGGGATCGCCGGAGAGCAGCGGTTCGCAGGAAGCCCCATTTCCCAATACCTGCTGCACCTCAAACTGCAGCTTGACGTGGGTCGGGAAACCCGCCCCGCCGGCTCCGACAACACCGGCTGCCCGGACCTTATCAACGATATCCGCTCTCATTTTTTCTTTCCGGCGATATCATCGACCATTTCAATATTGTCAACTATTCCCACAACCACCGCATCTATGGGGATCAATTTTTCTTTATTGAACGCCCGCATGGCCGGCGCACCCTGGGTGACAATTACCAATTCGCCAAATCCGGCGCCGACTTCGTCTGCGGCAACCTGGACGTTGCCGTCCGGTTTGAGGTCATTTCCCAGAGGCTGGATGACCAGCAGCCTTAAGGCGGATATTTCATCCTTTTTTTTAGTTGACCATACGTTTCCGATAACCTTGGCTAATAACATTCTGATTGTCCTCCGGACCCTATTAAAATTCGATCTCCAACGGGAAAATTATTGGAGATGTTCTGCCCGTTCAATGGCCTCAATACTGGCCTCTACATCAGCAATATCTCCAAATATTCCGATCATCGTGACATGCTGTGGACAAATACCTTTCAAATCAAAGACACGGACATCAGCAGCCTTTTCAGCTACATCGGCAGCGGCAATCATATCCAAGACTTTACCTTGAACAAGCCCAACAGCTGTAAACGGAACCTCGGCTTCAGCGAAAATCTTTTTGCCGACCGCACCCACACGCTGGCGCAGGAATTCAAAAACTCCCGGGGCAGGGTGGGATATTATTTGCGTACTGAGTGCCATTATTTAATGTCTCCAATTTTTTCTAGTTACAAAAGTTGATGTCAATTCACTACGCCACCCTCATTCGCTGAGAAAAGCACTACTCGGATTTAGGAATTGTGAATTCAATGTCACTGTGTGGTCGGGGGATGACATGCACTGAAACAAGTTCTCCCACTCGTTCGGCAGCTGCACCGCCGGCGTCCGTTGCGGCTTTGACCGCACCGACATCGCCGCGTACAAATACGGCTACCATGCCGCCGCCCACAAATTCCCGGCCGACGAATTTTACTTTAGCTGCCTTTACCATTGCATCTGCTGCTTCGATGGCGCCCACCAGACCTCTGGTCTCCACCATACCCAACGCTTGTTCTGCCATTTTTTTTCCTCCTGGTTTGTAGTTAATTTTAATCACATCTCATGATTTACTTTCAAATAGAGTCAACTTTTTTGAATGCTATCTATATTTCTCCAAATTGAGGAATTGAGGAATTTAGGAATTGAAGGAATTCTGTCTTTTTAACTTATTGATTTAATCTTTTAATCCCTCAATTCCCCAATTCCTGAATCCTTAAAGTCCTTATTCGATTCTACCCTTTGAGCTTTCAGCTTTGAGCCTTGAGCTACCCGCTATCTGCTTTGAGATAGGAGCTTGTCAGTCGTATCGCCCTGGCCACCATGGACCAGTCCCGGGGTACCTCAATCGTCACAGTCGCGGTCTGATCCATCTTTTTTGTTTGTCGGACTCTAACTACTTTTGCATCTCCCAGTTCCTGCCCGGCACGATCCAGGGCTGTGACAATATCTTCTTTTTCCGGCAGGGGTCGGTATTCGTACGGCATCATCACTGTGGCGCGGCCATCGGGCAGACTTTCGTCAACCATAAAAATGGCCTGGCCGGGACATATATAAACGCAGGTTTGACACGCCACGCAATTATCTCCATACAGATGGGGAAGATTGGTAATGTCTTCACCCACTATGATCGCATCATATTTACAGCTGGATTCACAGGGGTTGCACGGTATGTCCTCCATACATTCTATTGTAGCAACCGGACCCTTTTTGCGCCGGTCCTCTGTCGGAACTCCCGGGCTATCTTTCAGTTCTTCCTCCGTTAAAAATCCCGTTGTTGAGGAATCAGAGGGCATTCATCGTTCCTTTCATCACCGCATTTAAATATTCTTTAGCTTTGCCGCGCCGCTCACCGTGGCTGCCGCTGCGCAGTCCTTTCATGCTCTTGTATTGTTCAGCGCGTTGTTCCAGAAATGACTTCTCTTCCAGATAGCCTAAACTATGAGCAATGGCCAGTCCGGCAATCCGACCTTCGATAACGGCCGTGCTGGCCTCCTCAATACCTGAGACATCACCGGCCACGTAGATGTCCTTAATGGATGTTTTCTGGTTCTCATCGTGGGCGGGCAGCCTGCCGCCCAGAGCCGGCACGAAAGCCGTTTTGCAGCCCGCCATGCGCAGCAACTGGGTCATGGGATTGAGCCCGACGGCAATACAAATACTGTCCACCTCGAACCGCTTTTCGGTTCCCGCAATCGGCTTCCAGGATTCGTCGACCTGAATGACGGTTGCGCCTTCGACGCAGTCTTTGCCATGGGCTTCTTTGATGGTGTGTGACATCATGAACGGAACGCCGACCCTGGCAATCTTGGCGGCGTGCACCGCATACCCGCCGATTTTGGGCGCGGCGTCAATTAGCGCTGCCACGCGGCTGCCGGCCTGCATCATCTGGTAGCTGACGATGACACCTACATTACCGGAGCCTACCATAAGAATGTCGTTGCCCGGCCTGATGCCGTGTATATTCGCCATGGTCTGCGCCGCTCCGGCTCCGATGACACCGGGCAGGGTCCAGCCGGGAAATGGGATCATATTCTCGGAAGCGCCGGTGGCTACAAGAGTTTTTTGAGCCATGACCTGTTCGATTCGGTCGGCGACCATTATATTCAGGGATCCGTTTTCATAAATTCCCAGCACCACCGAATTCAGGGAGACTTCGACACCGAGAGTCCGCGCCTCATCCAGAAAGCTTTGGCCGATATTGAACCCCCGTTCCTTAGCACGATGCTCCCGGGATCCAAAAAATTTGTGGATCTGTTTGAACAGCTGGCCACCGGGCCGCTCGTTTTCGTCATAAACGATGACCTGGACCCCGTGTTTGGCCGCTTCAATCGCCGCCGCCAATCCGGCCGGACCGGCGCCGACACATATCATTTCATATCTGCGCATTAATTACTCCGTAAGAGTTATATTGGACAGCTTCATTAACCGGTTGCCTAAGAGTTAGATCACACTGTGGGCAAAATAAGTCGGAGTGCTGGAGTAATGTAGCAATGGAGTGTTGATCCTGACCTTGTCTGGTACATAAGAGATGTTTTTCAGCAGAAATCACAGTTTTAATATTTGATGGATAAGAGAATTTTAGCATAACTAATTTCGGATACACTTTTTAAAGTAGATTGGCCTCTCAAAAATGCTTTATCGTTTGTCGTCAGAATTAAAGCCAATACTCCTCCGGTCCAATCCCGTTGTTTTCTCTGGTGCATAGAGCAATCACTGTTTCTGGTCTTTGCCGAATCACTTCTCCGGTCCCTTCCCCCTTTGGGTCTCGACAACCATACCGGCTTTGAGCGGCTCGACGCAGGTGCGGATGTTCGGATGGCCGTCAACGACCATGATGCAGTCCGTGCAACGTCCGATGGCACAAAACATTCCCCGTGGTTCATTGCGGCGGGAAGTGTAGCGATGAATCATCACGCCGTTGCTGCGCAGCGCGATGGCAATCGGTTCGCCTTCAAACCCCTCCATGGAATTGCCGTCAAAGGTAAATTGAATTCTGGGCCCTTTTTCAAATTGCCCCAGTATCGGGTGTTCCTCTATGCGCATGGTTTAATGTCCTATCTCCTGTAACAATGCAATAGTATCGTTCTGTAATACCGTTATCCGGTTTGCCCGTTGGCCCGTTCGTAAGAGGAATCAACGGGATCAAAGCAATAACCGGCCAACCGGCAAACGGGTCAACCGGCCAACGGACTTAACAGAAGCCAAACATCTCACCAAAGGTATAATTGGATCCAATCAGCGGTATGCCGGTCATGGCACATGTTTCAAGGGTCAGCGAGCGCAGGTCTTCACGTTCCAGACTGGTCAGTTTGGTTTTGCCGGCGGCCTTGGCTAAAATAATCGCTTCATTGGTCATGGCCTGAATATAATTGGCGACCTGCTGGGCAGCTTGATCAACATCCAGACGTTGGCGCAATTCGGGATCCTGGGTGCCGATTCCAAAAGCGCACTTGCCTTCATGGCATCGCAAACAAACCGTACACCCCATGGCGATCATAGCGCCGGTTCCGATGGCGACCGCATCGGCGCCAAGTGCCAGTGCTTTGGCTACATCTGCGCCATCCTTGATGCCGCCGGATACAATCAGGCTTATTTCCTCTTTGACGCCCATGTCTTCCAGCGAACGGACCGCTTGAACCAGGGCCGGGAGAGTCGGGATACCCAGGTTGTTGGATGCCACTACCGGAGCAGCGCCCGTACCGCCTTCGGCACCGTCAATGACGATACCGTCTACGCCGGCTTTCACGGCAATTTTGACATCTTCCCAGACCCGGCCGGCGGCGAGTTTTAGAAATATCGGAATTTCGCCATCGGTTACATCCCTTAATTCTTCCATCTTGAGGCATAAGTCATCCGCCCCGAAAATGTCTCCGTGGCGCGGGTGGCTGTGAAGATCGATCCCTTCGGGCAGTTGTCTGAATTCGGCTATTTCCTTGGTAATTTTGCTGGCCATCAGATGGCCGGAAAGGCCGGGCTTGGCGCCGATGCCGACGATAATCTCCAGGGCATCGGCGGCTTCTATATTACGTAAGGTAAATCCCATGCGGCTCGGCAGAATTTGGACGACCTGTTTGTAGGAATTATCTCTTTCCTCCGGCAGCAAGCCGCCTTCGCCGTTATTGATAGACGTGCCGACGATATCGGTCGCTTTGGCCAGGGCGGTTTTGGCCTCCTTGCTCAGGGCGCCGTAAGACATACCGGAAATCAAAATCGGTGTTTCGATCACCAGCGGTTTTGTGGCAAACCGATTGCCCAAAACTGTCTGGGTTTTGCAATCTTCACGGTAGGTGTCTATGGACATGCGGGTTAACTGGGACGGCAAGAAGGTCAAGTCATCGAAATGCGGCAGTTTGCGCGGGGTGCCGCAGCCCCGGATACGATGCTTGCCGATCTGGGCCTTATACTTTATTTCCGTGATTGCCTCGGGAGACCAAACCCCCCGTTGGACATCTTTTACCTTTGGTATTTTTTTATCTTCTGTAGCCATTATCCCCGCGCCCCTTGTTTATGGGTTGGTTTGAAAAGAACGTATTCGTGGCGGCCATAGACCCTGGGAACAATACTTTTAAAATCATCAACGCCATGCTCGATACCATATTTATTGAAAAGAGATTCCAATTCGGATTTTTCGGGATCTTCAATGGCTGTCAATTTAACATTGCCGCCCAGTTTTTCTTCAGCGGCCGGATCCAGTACGTGGATGACCCCATTGTACATGGATTCTCCGATACCTTCGCCGACACTGCCGAGAATCACGATGCGTCCGCCCAGGGTCATTTTTCCGGCCCAGCGACCGACGTCGCCGCAGACAATCAGGTTGCCGCCTTTCATGCCCCAGCCGGCCCGGCTGCCGCTGTTGCCTTTAATGACCATGGTGCCTCCCACCATGGAGGGAGCGGCGTTGCTGCCGGTGTTCATTTCGACGATGATTTCACCGGATGTCATGTTGTCACCGGTGTACCAGCCGGTGTTGCCCGTGACAACCAGGGTGGGCCCTTCCAGAAAGCCACCGGTGTAAAAGCCGGTGCTGCCGTTGACCGTAATTTGTCCTTCACCGATCAGGGCGGTGGCAAAATTGTGGATCGAGTGGGGATTGTCAATTTCGACCTCGGTTTCGGTCTTGATCAATTCCTTGAGCTTTTGATTGACTTCCCGGGAGTTCATACCTGTCAAGTCTAAACGGACCATACCTGTACACCTCCTGGATCCATCTCCATGGCGTAAACGTCGGAGACAATTGGGGTTAAACAAATCTGCTCTGATCCGAAAAGCACGGTAGCGCCGTCTTTTTCGAATGACAGCATGGGCTTTATGCCCAGTCGATCTCTCAGCGCGCCGATTTGATTGGATGTGCTGACCAGCAGGGTAAAGACGCCGTCGAAAGTATCCAATCCTAGGTGAAGTGCTTGTTCCAGATCTTTTCCCTTTTCTTTCATCTGATAGGCTAAAAAATGGGCTGCCATCTCGGAATCATTGTTGGTTTTGAAACGCACGCCCCAGCTTTCCATCTTGCGCCGCATGTTGAAGTAGTTGGTGAATTGTCCGTTGTGCACGATGGCCAGTTCCGGATAGATATAGGAAATGAAAGGATGAGCAAAATTGATGTTTTCAACGCTTTCGGTTGCCAGGCGGACATGCCCGATACCGTGGGTGCCTTGGACAGACGGGATTTGATGGCGATTCTGCAATTCTTCGGCCGAGCCTTCGTCCTTGTATACTTTGAGATGTTGGCCCAGCGAATGAACACAAATATTCGGATGACTGTCGATGGCCCAGTTCAACTCAGATACCCGGTCGGCATCCATATCAATCGATGCCTCAAAAAACGTGAAAACACCCTGGCCTTGGTATATCCGGTCATTTGATATCGGCCCATACTTTTTGATGGTTTCTTCGAGGTCCGATTGATACTCCGGTGACGTCATGGAAACCCTGAGATCAATGGTATCCCGGTTTTCATAGATGGCCACGCCGGTGGCATCCTTGCCCCGGTGAATGAGTTCTTTGAGCATGTTGATCAAATCACTTCCCAGAGTGGGCGAATCCTTGGCAATCAGCCCTGCGATACCGCACATGGTGCACCTCCCATGTTAGTTTGGCGCTTAGTGACGCCGTATTAGCGACTTGTTGTCGGTTCTAATGAGTTGTTGTATTTAAATGATTCAAGTGAACTAAAATTGAAAATAACTGAATTGAGCTAAATTTTTGGAATTCTATCATTAGTAAAACGGACAGGATACCTTAACTTTAGGCAATTTAGATCATTTTAGACACTGTTTCTCTAACCTTACAGGTGGTACGCGTATTCATTAAATTCCCAGTCCGTGACGCTGGTCCGGTAGCGCTCGAGTTCATGCTCTTTGAGAGCCATAAACGCCTGAACCAGTTCGGGGCCCAGGGCTTCGGCCAATACCGTGTCCGCCTTAAAATCTTCAAGGGCATCCTGCAGCCAGAAAGTAACGTTGTTAAACGTGCCGGGATCGGATCCGTAAACATCTTCGGGTGCCGGTTCGCCCGGATCGATCTTATTTTCGATGCCGTCCAGTCCGGCAGCCAAAACCGCCGCCATGGCCAGATAAGGATTGGACGAGGCACACGGTCCCCGGTTTTCCACCCGGGTGGCCGAACCACGCTCGGCTGGTACCCGACAGTAAACGGTGCGGTTATCCCAGCCCCAGGCTAAATAAAATGGACAAAAGGCGCCCAGTACAAAACGGCGATAGGAGTTGATCGTCGGTGCCAGAATAGCGGACATTCCCTTGGCGTGGGCCATCTGTCCGCCCAGAAAATAACGCAAGGTATCCGATACGCCATTTTCGGCGGCAGTGTCTTCAAATAAATTTTTACCGGTTTCAGGATCATTCAACGATGCGTGAATGTGGTAACCGCTGCCCCCGTTATCTGTTTTCGGACGTCCCATAAAGGTCAGCAGCAGGTCGTTCATCGCAGCGACTTCCTTGCACACATATTTGAAGGTGAAGGTTTGATCCGCCATTTCCAGGGCATGATCATACTTCCAGTTGACTTCGAATTGCCCGGGGAAGAATTCGTGATTGAGATAAATAATATCCAAACCCAATTCAATAAAAGTGTTTTGAAGCGACCTTAAAATACCTTTCGGATCAACAATCGGATTGACCTGATACACGCAGGACGGGCTGGCATTGTAAACTTCACCGTCGGCTTCACCGCCCTGGTTGAACAGGAAAAATTCCAGTTCCGAGGCGGCCATGGGATCCAGATTCAGATCTTCATAACGCTTGATGATGCGTTGCAGGACATAGCGTGGATCAACGGCAAGACGCTTGTCGTCAGGTCCATAAGCATCGCCGATAAAGCGGGCCGTTCCGTCTAAATGAGGCAGCACGGCAAACGTGCTCAGATCCGGTCTAATATTCATATCACGCCATTGGATCTCATCTCCCAGACCGGTACCCATGGCCACATCATTAGCAAAATCAATCGCATAGGTGGCCGTAACATGATTGCAGCCCTCTTCGATAACTTCTTCGAGCCGGCCGGCCGGAACCAGTTTGCTGCGGCAAATCCCATGCAGGTCCGGGAAATCGATCCGCAACGAATCAATGTTGGCGGCCTTGATTTTTTCCTGAATTTCCTTTACATCCATGCTGTCCCCCTTTCATTGAGTTGTACCTGAAGCGACCGGTTTCAGGTATCGGGTCAAAGGTTATAAGATGCTGATATTTTAAACTTTATACTCAACAAGTAGAAATGACGTATTTCACCCACTTGGAGAATCGCTAAATTCGAATCGAATGGAGCTAGGGCAATTTCATGGGGAACCGTGAACGTTGAATACTTGTACAGGTTTCTATATTCAATGATAATGAATCGTATTCATAAAATATAATTATTTTATGTAACTGATCATACATTATCAATATTTTGTTGTAATACGCCATTCATTTTTGCCTGTCAAGCAAAAATTGTTTCAAATATAGCCTCAACCAGAATTATTCGATTTATATTGAAAATACAGAGCGAGCGATACCATAATTCTTCAATATTCATTTCCCCGATAAAGCGGGAGTTAGGAGATGATTCATGGAACAACATAAAATTGCGGTAGTGGGGGTAGGGGCGACCGGGACTGTATTGGCGGCGGCATTGCTCGGTGGATATCCGGCGACCGTTCTTGTCGGGCGTAATGCAGAAGTCGGGGCTATCTTATTGGAAAAGGGCATTCGCGTATCGGGCGCAGTCAATTATCAGTCACCGGTAAAAAACTATATTTCACAAATCAGAGAACTTAAAAAATTTAATCCCGATTTGATTTTTCTGGCCACCAAAACGTTTCATCTCGAAGAGGTTTTAAAGGAACTTGAAGATGTCTATCGTCCTGGAACTAAAATTATTTCGACCCAAAACGGTCTGGGGGCCGAGGATCTCATTGCGGACAAATTCGGTACGGATTCTGCCTTCCGTATGTCTTTGAACTATGGTGCATCACTGAAAGGTATCGGAGAAGCCGAGACTGCATTTTTTAATCCCCCAAACCATTTGGGGGCTCTGGCCCCGCAAAACCGCGACCTGGGAGCAAATATTGCAGCGATGCTGATTTCGGGTGGATTGGAAACCGAATTCGTTGACGATATAAAATTTTATGTCTGGAAAAAAATGATCATGAAATGCACCATGGCTTCTATCTGTGCGGTTACCGATAAAACCATCAAGGATGCCCTGGATTTCCCGCCTACCCGTGAGGTTGCCGATGCCTGCTTTCAAGAGGCAATTGCGGTAGCTAAAGCCATGGGCTACGACTTCGGCCCGGATTATCTCGAGCAGGCACTGGCATACCTAGGAAAGGTCGGAGTGCATCGGGATTCCATGTGCTTTGATATCGATAACAAAGCGCCGACCGAAATTGATTTTCTGGGTGCGAAAATTATTGAATACGCCCGCCGGAAAGGTGTTGCGACCCCGTTCTATATAGCAATAACCAATATGGTTAAGGGGATAGAAAGTAACTATCTGGAAGTGGGAAGTCGGAATGCGGAAGTGGGAAAGAAAAGAGGAAAAGCTGAAAGCTGAAGGCTCAAAGCTCAAAGGTTGAAGGCAGAAGACAGAGGTCAGAAGTCAGAAGACAGAAAACATAGGACAGATGTCACGTGGCGGAAGTCAAGTGACAGAACACACGTAGTTATTGGTTTGTTGATATTGGTTGCTGGATTCGGGATGTAACATATTATTTGGTAATCTGTGTAATCTGCGAAATCTGCGGATTTAAGAGTTCTCATCAAAAAAAGTAAAAAATTTATGGGGGAAAAATATTGCCCTTCCGATCTAAACTAAAAATACGATTCGGCGACATCGACCGTGCTGGCATTGTCTATTATCCGCGCTTTATGCACTATTTTCATGTGGCCATGGAGGAGTTTTTTGCCGCCGAACTGGGAGTTGAGTATCATGCGGTCATCGACACCCACCGCATCGGTTTGCCAACCGTGCATCTGGCATCCGACTTCAGCCGGCCGTTCAATTATGGCGATACAATGGAAGTTGAAGTTCGGGTTTTAAAGCTTGGCCGGACTTCGATTACCTTTGGATATCGTGTATTTAAAGCAGGCGAAACCGATCCCAGGATCGTCGGCCACAACGTTGCTGTTTGCATGGACATGGATAGTTTTCAGAAAATGGAATTTCCGAACTGGCTCAGGCAGTTGTTCGAGGTGCAGATCAACGGACCTTTGGAATGATGAATGATATCAAAAAATTATCGGGGTCTCCCAGTGTTTCATATAGGTTGGAGGTGTACACCGGTTCTGAAGTCGTCCGAGCGCCTATTTTTTCAGTGCGTGGTAATTGGTTGCCCCTTATTCCAGAAGCCCTTTCTGATTTGGGCCATCGCATCTTCCAGGTGGATCCGCAGGCGTGCGGTGGCGAGTTCCGAATCTTTTTTTTTCAATGCTTCGAGGATGGGATAATGGGTTGTTACATATCGCTCGGGAGGATAGTACACTTTTTTTTCAATGGTTAGGAACATGTAGATGTGATGTTCAAGCGTTTCCCAGAAAAAAAGCAATTTCCGGTGGCCGGTCATTTCACAAATCGTGCGATGAAACCGTAGGTCATGGGTCACAACCCCGGCAGCGTCCCCGTCACGGGCGGATGTTTCCATGTCCTTGATGATCGTCGCCAACGTCGCCAGTTTTTCGTCATCGATACGGTTTATCAGAAGTTGAAGAGCCAAGCCTTCGATGGCACCCCGCAACGAAAAGACCTCTTCCATGTCTTGTTCGGTAAATTTGGAGACATAGGTCCCTTTGAAGGGGATGCTTTCAACCAGGCCTTCTTTTTCAAGGCAGCGCAGGGCTTCCCGGATGGGAAACCGGCTGATTTGCATCTGTTCTGCCAACTGACTTTCTACGATCCGTTCACCGGGCTTCAATTCCCCGTTGATGATGGTCTCCCGAACATGGGTTAACACCTGAGCCATCAATGTAGGTCTTTTTTGTTCCTTTAGTATTGCGTCCATGTTTTTTCGTTCCTGTTGTTTGATAAAGGTTAAATATAATAAAAGTCGTGCAGTTTATCAA
>Ga0056115_1000576_pt1 | contig 16607 bp, 16 predicted proteins | sample WorMetOlspDAHAB1_FD_77007 | JGI IMG/M metagenome (GOLD analysis project Ga0056115, IMG submission 77007) | Marine gutless worms symbiont microbial communities from Max Planck institute for Marine Microbiology, Germany - Olavius sp. DAHAB.1 ...
CAGGTTTCTACATGCGCCAAAGCTATCGAGAGTCCTCGATTAGGCCCTACTACGGATCCACCACAAACCAGACTTCCTGATCAGGTTTCTACATGCGCCAAAGCTATCGAGAGTCCTCGCTTAGGCCTCACCACGAAATCCACCACGAACCAGGCTCCAAGACCTGGCCTCGCCACCTCAGAGTTCCCTAAACCTGCTTAATCTCTTGCTCTTTGGCTGCTAACAACTGGTCTATCTCAGATATATACTCATCGGTGAGTTTCTGGACGCGACCCTCATCTCGTTTCCCTTCGTCCTCTCCTATCCCGTCTTCTTTGACAGACTTTCTCAACTTATCCAGGACATCCCGTCGGATGTTACGCATTACCACCCGAGCCTGTTCAGCAGACTGCTGGGCTATCTTGACCAGCTCCTTTCGACGATCAGCACTGAGTTCAGGTAATGGGACCCGCATCGCGGTACCACTTACTACCGGATTTAATCCCAACTTAGATCCTCTGATAGCCCTTTCAACGGCTCCAACCAAACCGGAATCCCACACAGACACAGAAAGAGTCCGAGAATCCATCACAGAAACACTCGCCACCTGCGACAACTGACTGCGAGAACCATAAGCATCAACCACTATGGATTCGAGAATCCTGGTGGAAGCTCTACCACTCCTCAAGCAAGTCAGCTCTTCTTTGAAGACAGTTAAACCACTATCCATTCTACGTTTAGCATCACTCAAATCAAAATCATCACCCATCATTAGTAGCCCTCATTTGCTGAACCACTTCACCACAATGCTACAAACAACGCTGTACGACAAGGCCAAAGCAACCAGAAATGATAGGAATAACACATCTCTCATAGAAGGGAAAAAGAGACAAGAGGAGACGAACCAGGTTCTGGAGCTTCAAATGAGAATGATTCTCATCCTTCTCCCTCCTTGAGACAAGAGGAGACGAACCAGGTTCTGGAGCTTCAAATGAGAAGGATTCTCATCCTTCTCCCTCCTTGCTGACTATAGTAGCTCGTCCAGCTCCTCTCAGAACTTTTTCCAGAGCATTTTCTTCCTTCATCGAGTACACGACGATCGGGATTCCTGCATCGCGCGCCAGAGAAAAAGCAGCCGTATCCAATATCTTCAAGTTGAGATTAATGGCCTCGTCGAAACTCAAACGACTGTGACGTCGAGCATCCGGAACGCTTTTAGGGTCGGCAGAATAGACACCATCAACATCAGTGGCCTTGATGATTGCCTTTGCATCCATCTCAACAGCTCGGAGTGCAGCTGTAGTGTCAGTAGTGAAGAAAGGAGAGCCTATACCACCACAGAACAGTACAACCTTGTCTTTGGATAGATAAGAAATCGCCTTGTGTTGAGTGAAAGTCTCACACACAATCGGAACTGCTAAACCAGATAAAGCCTTACACCTAAGACCACGAGCACACAAAGCCTCTCTCATCGCCAAAGCATTCATGACTGTAGCCATCATCCCCATGTGATCACCAGTCACGCGACCAGATCCATGAGGTTCTAGCCAGGAGCCTCTGAATAGATTTCCTCCACCTATTACGACGCCGATTTCTACATCCATTTCTACGACAGAGATGATATCATCGGCGAGGCGTCCGATCACATCTAGATCGATACCAACTTGAGCACCTCCTGCTAAGAGCTCTCCGGAAAGCTTCAGAACGACTCTCTTCCACAACAACCTCTCCTCCATAACCACTTTTTCTCCTAAAATTAAATTTCTCTCATCCTTCCTGATATTTGCTTCGCCTCATGTTATTTTTCGGCAGGATCTGCACTCACAGCAGAGACCTGTTCTGTGACTTTTCCATCATACAGTTCTGTGTTTGCATTTCACGTCAATCATCCGTGAGACAACGGAGGTTGTTTCCACAGTATAAAATGGTCATTTGTACATTGAAGTACTGGGAAGATATTTTAGAATGCACGAACTGCTCCAGATGTTCCCATCACGCACAGCGGGTTTTTCTGAACATGGGATTTCATGCGCACTAAATCTTCCAAAACAGGTTAATGCCAGATTTCACTAAAAGCTAGAATACGACAAGACGATATCACACAAGCCTGGATCAGTGAAGTGAGATTCAGGATCCTGGTTTGGCAATATAAAGTTCTAACGCAAGGTGAAGACATTTCTCCGGGGCAGGCCTGAAGTTCTGCTCTAGGATAGTCTATAGTCTATAGTCTATAGGAGGATAGCATCACAGTTTAAGCGTTTCTCCGGGGCAGGCCTGAAGTTCTGCTCTAGGATAGTCTATAGTCTATAGGAGGATAGCATCACAGTTTAAGCATTTTATGATACCTGAGAGCAGTATATAAACACGATACGTTATTTCTGAAAAGCTAGACACAAGCCTAGGAACCTGAATGACGTAACGGTTTTACATGGAGATGGTTGTTTATTTTCGCTCTAAAGTGTCGTATGTAGGCTGTGATTGGTCGATGTGTGTGCATATCATATGCATTGCTGTGTATGCATTGTAAATGCGACCTAGCTTCCAACAGTGTCAGGATGTTTAGTCCTGTCAAGTGTCGTTGGGCGTCCGATTGGCAGGTTTGGGTTCGTTTTAGTATTTTGTGGATGTTGTATGACAAAGGAAGAAGTAGTTGAATTTCCAGGGGTAGTGATGGACTTGCTGCCAAATGCGACGTTTCGAGTTGCTTTAGAGAACAATCATCAGGTGATAGCTCACGCTGCGGGTAAGATGCGAAAGAACCGTATTCGTGTATTGGCTGGGGACAAGGTTTTGGTTGAGATCACACCGTATGATCTCTCTAAAGGACGTATTACGTACCGTTTCAAGTAATTTTGTTGCTATCTGGTTTTTGTCGAGTTTGCATGGCACCTGCTGTTAAGGTAGTGGGGCCTGTGGCTTGTGTCTTAGTTGGGTGTATTTCATGCGTGTTGGTGGCGATGATATGGGTCGTAAGTTAGTCTTGGCTTCTGCGAGTCAGAGGCGCTTGAAACTCTTACAGCAGGTTGGGATCGAGGTGAGCCTCGTCATGCCCACCGAACTGGATGAGACTTCTCTCCCTAGAGAAAAGCCGAGGCATCTAGCAGAGAGGTTAGCTCGTGCCAAGCTGGCGGCTGCCCTTTCTTCGCTGCGGGCTGGAGATCATGGCTTAGACTGCAAAGAAATACTCGTTCTTGCTGCTGATACTGTTGTTTCGGTAGGTCGTCGTCTTTTGCCTAAGGCTTTGTGCCCGGAAGAGGCTTTTGACTGTCTGCGGATGCTATCTGGACGTACGCACTTCGTGAGAACGGCAGTTGCTGCGAGCAGCAAGTTTTCGGATAAAGCCAGGATCAGGGTCAGTGAGACCCGGGTATATTTCAAAAGGCTTTCTGACGAAGAGATAAACAGGTACGTGGCGTCACGGGAATGGTATGGTAAAGCCGGAGGGTACGGACTGCAGGGCCTGGCTGACACTTTTGTGCGCAAGCTATCCGGAAGTTATACCGGTGTTATGGGGCTGCCACTATTGGAGACCATAGGATTGATAACTGGGGAATAAGGACAAGGTGCAGCACCGACATCGTGTGTTTCTGGAATCTATGTCGTCCTCTTTTTCCTAGGATGTTGTCCAGTCGTTTTCTTCGACTTCACTCGAGTTTCTGCAGTTTACCTTTTGTATTTCGACACAGATTTTGGCTGCCTTGTGAGGAGTTATTTTCGTTACTTCACTCGAGTTTCTGCAGCTTATCCTTGTATTTCAACCATAGATCAGGGCGACGTTGAGCGGTTATTCGTTCGGATTCTGCTTGACGCCATGCTCTTATCAGCTCATGGTTTCCGGATGATAGAACTTCAGGGATCGGTACGCTCTCGACGATCTGTGGCCTCGTATAGTGGGGGTATTCGAGGAGTCCGTTTGCAAGACTTTCCTCCAGACCCGACTGGGGGGACCCCATGACTCCGGGCAACAATCGGATGCAGGCATCCAGAAGCACCATTGCTGCCAGCTCACCACCTGACAGCAGGCAGTCCCCGATTGAAACCTCCTCTATCATAGGTCTTAACTGAAGCACTCTCTCATCGATTCCCTCGAAACGCCCGCATAAAATCACCACTCCTGGACACTTTGCGATGTCTTGCACCATGTCTTGATTTAGGACCCGTCCTCGTGGACTCATATACAGTACAGGTCTTTGGGAGTAGTCTGTCACCACTGCATCCAGTGCTCTGAGTATTACATCAGCTCGCATCACCATACCGGCTCCTCCCCCGGCTGGAGTGTCATCGACGGACTTTCGTTTGTCTGTAGCAAAGTCCCGTATCTGCACCGTTGTAAGTGACCAGATCCCTTTTTCCAAGGCCTTTCCTGATAGGGAACCGCACAAGGGTCCGGGGAACATCTCGGGAAATAAAGTGAGCACAGATGCATCAAAAGACATGAAATCGCTCCATGACCTTAAGCCTAAGACCGGAAATCTATCCTGGGAGAAACTCTACGATTGCCAGGCCTAAAACACAACTCCCGCAGCAGAATGACGAGATTGGCAGTCCTGAGACTTGGTATGACCTGGGCATTGCCAGGCCTAAATTGCCAGGCCTAAAACACAACCCCGTGGCAGAATGACGAGATTAGACCGTCCTGAGACTTGGTGTGACCCGGTTTAGTAGGCATGGATTTTAGTAGGCATGGATTGGTCTAAATGCTGCCAGACACGATCAGGGGCTCCGGTTCCATTACAAAATGGCCTGAGACTGCTCAATATACTCAATCAACAGGAGAACATAAGCTTTTCTTACTAAACACATCGTATATCCATCCACAGTTTAAGTAATGATAAAGTATAGTTGTGTATACGGAGCTTGTCAGTGCGAAGTGATTTCAGAAACGTTCACTACACTAAACGTATTGGATTTTTTCACTCACATCCAAAAAGAAAGAGGGAAGTATGGCTAGGCTTGGCGAGCAGAGAGTTTCACAGACCATAACCAAAGATCCCTCTACCAGGTTATATGAAGATCCGGAAAAAGTTCAGAACGTATCTGGTCTCAAAGCCTCGGACCCAACATCTTCTGATATTCACCCTTCTGATCCTGCTGCCAGCAGGCTCAGCATCCGGGGAGGAGCTGAATTAGCAGCAAAGATAGTCCCTCCTGTTGATGTTGAAAAGGAAAAAGGTGGGTTCTTAGGACAGGTTCTAGCTTTCCTAAAGGACATGTTTAGCATTATCACAGGGAATGAGCCTTCAAACGTCAAGGAAGGCCAAGACATAAATTTCAGAAAAGTGATCCCCAAAGATATGAAAGGGGAAAAAGTTAAGCGAGCAGAAACCAAAAACAAGACTGCTGATCAGGCGGGTACAGACACCTTAATGGATGAGAGTGACTTCATTCAACCAGGTACAGACACCTTAATGGATGAGAGTGACTTCATTCAATCAGGTACAGACACATCAGTATATGAGAGTAAGCCTTCCAAACCAGGTGCAGACAGACAACTGCATAAGAAAGACCTATCTCAGCAACTCCGTGACATGTTCTACAAGGATGGTGTGGAGATGCCAACCAAAAGCGATAACAGTCGGGTGGGTCAGTACCTCAAAAAAATATCAGGCATGGAAGAAGAAGGTGAAGAAAGTAATGAAGTAAGTAATGAGCTGAACCGTGTCTACGCTGAAGGTGTACTGTCCAGTATGACTTACCAGCAACGATCTCCACCAGAACAAGAGGTAAAGGAGAGCGTGGATGGCCTGTTATCGGCTCTTGCAACTGTCCTAAATGGAGATACTCAAGAGGCGCAAGCAAAGGGGATAGATTTCCTGTTGAAGGCAATGAATGACTTGAGTGAAGCATCTCTTAAATATTCGGCATCTCAGGATGCCACAAGATCTGGTGGTTATGCGAAACGGGGACCCTCTCGTCTAGACCAATCAAAGGTATGGAGTATCTTCTCTGAGAAAGTCTCGAAGATGATAACTGAGATAAGGGCTATGAAGGCACAAGCCCATGTGTCTTCCTCTGATAATCTTGCATCTATATCCACCCAGAATAGCTGAGTTACACGGATTTCAAGACAATAGAAAGATAAAGGTTGTCTTGGACTTTACGCATACCACTTAGGAGGAGGAAGTCTAAGAGCTATGACTAGGATAGATAAATTACAAGACGGTTCTAGGATTACGAGACAGACTAGGATAGAAGACGTTGCAGACACTGCTGAGAGCCAGCAGAGATCCGCAGAGCCAATATCAGACAAGGGGAAAGTCGTTTCTGGTACCTCCTTGGCTGCATCATCCAGTGATGTAATCGAGGCATCTCAAGCAAAGGAAGGTGATGATGCTTCTAAAACCTCCTTGGCTGCATCATCCAGTGATGTAATCGAGGCATCTCAAGCAAAGGAAGGTGATGATGCTTCTAAAATTCGTTCCATTTTGCAGGATTTGCAGTACAAGGCTTGTATAGGTAACGAGAGATATGAGGTTAGACGCGAGAACTGGTTAAAGGAAATGACAGGTGAAAAGGAAAGTGTAGTCGAGAAGCTAAATGACTGGTTTAGTCAATCGAATAAGCTATTAACTCAAGAGGCCTTAGAGACAGGCAACAATAAGCTTATATGGGAGTTCGCTACTGCTACTAATTGGGTGATCGTGAATATTCGGCTCCTGTGTTCCAGTCTTTATACTTCTGAGTCACTGGAAAAATCCTCATCGCCGCTAGAACAGGTTAAGCCGTTAGAAGTTAAAGAGAACTATTCCAAGGATCGTTGGACGCTAATGAGTACATCGACTGCGATAGGCAAATTCCTAACCAAGTTAGATGCACTTTCCGCAGCTGAAAAAACTACTGAAGACATGAGTGCCTTCAAAGGGAAGTTAGAAGCTATCAGCAAGCGGATAGATCAGCTTAGCGGATGAACTGGGCAATAGATAGAATGCCAGTCCCAACTAGTGCTTGTATCCTATCGGAGCGTGTCAGAACTCGATCCTAGGGTGCAGCACTAGCTAGTTCCATCTTGAAAAATTGCACTGCACGATCAGACTGCTCTGAACCTGTATAATGTGGTACGCGTAACATTTCAAAAACACTTCTAGTTGTCACAAAGGTCTTTGAAGAAAGCCTCTGAGGGAGAAATGACATATCCAGCAAGACCTGTAACAGGAAAAATAACAAGTGTATCTGTATCTGGGAAGGGCAGTGATCTCAAACCAGCCGAGAATGCTAGAGAACAGCCTGATGCTGCGAAGAGAACCAATACATCAATCAGTAGCGGGACCGCTTTATCTACGATGACAGGTGAGATAGGAAAGACTAGTTCTTCCGAACCTCTACAACCAGACCTCATTAAAGCAATTGAGAGTGATTTGTGTCTTGATGCTTATACCTCTTCAAAGCTCTCGAGTAGAAATCGCATCGCATGGTTTACTCAAATCGCTGGCAATGACAGGTTGACAGGAAGCAGAATAAACAAGGCCTATGAGGATATAAAAAATGCGTGTGAGGTAGGCCTGAGTGACAGTGACAGAGCTAACGATTTTTGCAAACACGTCGATCTTGTGATGGCAAAATCAAACAGCTGTCGAAGGAGGCAAGAGAAGCTAATTCTAGTGCATCATCATTATCCTCTGAGGAATTTGCGACTTCTCTATCTGAGTCATTGGAAATTGTCAGCAGGTATATAGAGGACAATATATCCGGTCTTGATAAAACGAGATTTGAAGCAGCTGATGAACTCAACAGGTGTTTAAAATCAGCAGTAGATACCATCTACACATTGAAAAAGGAGATTCCCTTCTTTGGTACAGAGAAATTCACTTTGCCTGTCACGGAAGATGAACAACAAACGAGATCGGATTACGTAGAAGAATTTGTCTATACTCGGTTGTGCTTAAGTGCTGTTCATGACCGCTCAAAGTCATCCGAGGATAACATGTTAACATGGTCTGAGGACATGGTTTCGACCTTAATAGAGGAGCTAAAGGAGCAGTACATTTCAAAGTCATCCAAGGATAACAGGTTAACATTGTTTGAGGACATGGTTTCGACTGGGGATAAGAGTAAGATATTGCCTCCCTTAATAGAGGTGCTAAAGGAGCACTACATTTCAAAGTCATCCGAGGATAACATGTTAACATGGTTTGAGGACATGGTTTCGACTGGGGATAAGAGTCAGATATGGCCTCCCTTAATAGAGGAGCTAAAGGAGCACTACATTCGCTCTATTAATGAGTACCGTGATGACGTAGGTCAGTACTACCTTGACATTATGGATGAGAATTATAGTGGATTTGGCATTCAGCATCCCTCGGATGAGGACCGTTTTTTCCATCATGTTGATTCCATGATGGAACAACTAGCTAGTTTGAAGAAGCAGCTGCCATCAAAGGATTCTGATGCATCATACTACGATGAATATGTACTCCCTCTAGCAGAACCTTTAGCCAAGATAAGAGCCTATATAGATACCAATATATGCGGGACTAGTAAAACATTCTTTTCTGGGACCAGTGCCGTCACGACTAGATTAGAAAGTACTAGAGAAAAACTTGGGAGACTTATCTCGGATGCTTCGGATTCCGGCGAAGTTGGGTCTGCACTGACTTTGGATGCTTCGGATTCCGGCGAAGTTGGGCATGCACTGACTTTGGATGCTTTGGATTCCGGCGAAGTTACGCTTAAACTGACTCCCCAAGCCCAGCCTTCACCCCCTAAGCCGGTGCATTCTTTGGGTGAAAATGTATCAAGTGCCTCGGTTATGCAAGACTTGCATATGCATGCTTATGACTCTTCCGATTCACCGGACGATCAACGCATAAAGTGGTTCAATAGCTTTGTAGAAGGGCAAGCTTTCGATATAGGGACAGGCATAAATGACTGCTATAATGCATTTCGCGGAGCCGGGCCTGATCAGGATGTCTTTCAGGTTTTAGCTAGAATTTTGGGTCCCAGGGTTGAGATTCCAGCTCCCAGTGATGTGAAGGAACAGTCTAGGATTTTAGCAGGCGAGGAAGATAGAATTAACTTTCTGGGTTCTATCGATGCTCTTATGTCAGGTCTTCACAGGTTGTCGGCCGATGAAGAGCGTGTATTAAGGAATACTAGTTTCCTGAAGAAGGTGTCTGGTTGTCTAGGCGATGTAATAGACAACCTTGATCAGATTCTCAAAGCTGCCGAGCGTTCTGAGGTAGTTTTCCCACAGAATGATCAGTTTGATCAAGCTTGCAATGCCCTTCTTATACTCAAACTGGGTTTAGAAGATGTGCAAGAGGAAGTCAGTATGTTGATCAAAAGTAGAGGCATTCGTCCTTTTATAACAGGCCTGAAGTATTTTGCGCAGCAGCTCAAGCAAAAGAAGCCTTAGTCATTTTATAACTAGCCTGAAGTATTTTACAGAACAGCTCAAGGTAAACGGGTTTGGAAGAGGTTCAAAAGAAGGTCAAAAGAGACTGATGAAAACCTGAGTTCTAAGCTAAATGACAAAAACAAGCTCGATGTGAAGAATGTCACTGAACACACTCGATGAACACACTCGATCTTATTAGTCTGAACCTAGATCATCTGGGACTCTCCAACTCATAGAGGAGTTTGAGGAGATATGAAAAAAATATCCAATTTAAAAAAAGTTTTTAGTCCTTCTTCAAGCAAGGCGATTCCAGACAAGCCTGATACTCTCCAGAGCCCTGCAAAGCAAGTATCAGCGTTTGGTAAGGTGATTGCTGGCCTCTCCTCCTTAGGTAAAGCTGGTAAGGCAAGTAAAACTATTGATAATTCCGAGCCAGAGTTCAATCAGGTTGAGAATGTAAAAAGGAATTTAATTCTGGATACGTTGAAGCTGCATGCTTGGGCTGCTTCCGAGTCATCTGATGATCAACGCAGAATGTGGTTTAGTCAAATGGCAGGGGGGAAATGGAATGTAGGGACCCAGATAGATAACTGGTATAATGAATCTAGCCAGGATACGCTCGGCCTGAATCTAAACGGTGCAAGGATGAAGAGCTTTCATATTTCAGTTAATACTCTGATGTCAAAACTAGCAGAACTTTCATCCGCCTACTATAGCAATCCTGATACGTTAGAGCTTAAAGCTATGCCGTCAGCCAGCGGTTCATCAGGCGATAAGAGAACCCTGAAAGAGACATCAGATGCGCTAAGAGATGTCATCAACAAGTTGGATGCGATTTCCGATGTTAAGGAGCCTCGTGAGGACATTGGTTGGCTCAAAGTGAACTTGAAAAATGCTCAACATAGACTAGAGGAACTACTCAATATTCATAGCGAGACTGTTGGGATTATTTATTCATCAGAGAAGAAACCGGTAGAAGAGAGCGCTAGAAGACCGCTAAGCCCGCATGTGATTTTCATCTTTTCCAATCCAATCCAAAACGACTATACAAGGTGTCGTGAGGAGTTTTCCTGAACAAGTGACAAGACACTGTGGTCTGAACAAATAAGCAAATAAAATAAGGGAGGTGTCGTGGCGAGGCTTAGGTTCCATAATACCTCTTATGCGACAAATTGAGGCCCCAAACCAAGAACCAAAACCAATGATTGCAGATTTTGGTGAACGTATGACTTCTTCAGTCCAGTAAGGCCCCTTCTTTCACCTTAGAATAAACCCCTATCAAGCCAAGAAATTCAGAAGCTCTCAAGCTGGCCCTTCCTATCAATCCTCCTTGAATCCCAGGAATGGAAAATATAGCAGATGCATTGCTCATGTTGATAGATCCACCATAGAGAACCTGAATGCTATCACGTCGCCCGTCTAAAGCAGAAAGTCGCCCGTCTAAAGCAGAAAAATGATAATGTATCTGGTCAGCGATTTTGGATATCATCTCGGGAGCTGGAGTGTTGCCAGTACCTATAGCCCATAAAGGCTCATAGGCCACCGCAAGAAGATCCCTTCGTATCACTTCAGGCAAACTCCCTCCCAGTTGAGACAAGACAACATCAATGGTTTTGCCAGCCGAATACTGGTCAGAAGCTTCTCCTACGCACAGGACAACAGTCAGGCCATCTGACCAAGCCGCTTCTATCTTTGACTTGACGATAGCATCAGTCTCTCCATGACAGCGACGTCGTTCAGAATGTCCGAGAATCACATGGCTGGCACCTGCCGCACTAAGCAGGCTAGAAGAAATATCCCCGGTGTAAGGGCCTTCGCCAGCATATATATGACAATCTTGTGCACCAATCTTCCAACCAGGAAACCCCTTGGATATCTCAGCGCATCTAGTCACCAACACTGCTGGAGGACAGACGACAATATCAATCTGCTTCCCTCCTACATCAGAGCAATGCAGCATTTCTTTGAATTCTTCTAGCAAATCTTCGCTGCCATGCATTTTCCAATTGGCGACTATTAGACCCTTAACCACAGGTCGAAATCCTCCAATCATCCAGAAATCAATACATGAGGTCAGCCTTTCTGAGGAGCGTTTGAGCTTTCTGAGATGGGAAGTAGTACCAAACTACTAGTAGAGCTCCTACAGAGAGAACCGCCGAAAGACCAAAATGAGCATAATACCCGATCGCCTGGGCGACAAATCCAGAAACTGCCGAAGCAAGACTGGTGGAAATCACAACAGCACTGGCTTGAACAGTGTAATCAGTAGCACTGGATTTGGATGAACACCAGTCCATCATGCAGGTAAAAAGCGAAACAGTAGCCATACCACCTACGAGATGTTCAACCCCGCACAGCAGCATGTATAGCTCTTCCGCACTGGGTTTGGCAGCTGCCAGCCAAGCGTAGCCAGCAATGCTGAGTGCCTGCAGTATCCCGCAAAACATGAGAGAAGTTTTGCGGCCTAGCAGATTGGTAAACACACCTCCGAGCAGAGCACCTAACAGGCCAGCGATGAAACCAACAGTCCCCAGAAGCCATCCGATATCCGCCAAGCTCAAGTTGGCAACATCGATGAGAAAGGGTCTGAGCATGCCAGTTGCTAGACCATCTCCTAGTTTATAAAACAGCACTATGGCAAGGACAGCAATAACTCCTTCGCGACGGAAAAAATGTACTCCAGGCAGATGTACTCCCGCACCTTTTTTCGATCCCTCGTTGTCAACTCCTGTGACCAATACTTGCTCGTTCACCATAAGTACCGGAAGGCTTGCGATAGCTAGAAGACCAGCCATTATGAGAAATACCAAGGAGGGGCCTAATTGTTCGTAGAAGATTAGGAGCGCTCCACCACCTACTATCATACCCACACGGTATGCAGCGACTTGTAAACCATTTGCCATTCCTCGTTCTCTTGCCTCGAGCATGTCCACGGCTAGTCCGTCGGTGGCTATATCTTGGGTTGCTGCAATCAAGTTCAGAAAGAAGATGACTGTCATCAGAACGGGTAGAGAAGCAATCAGGTTGTTCCCAGTCAATGAAAGCGACAAAAGAAGGGCTACTGCACTCACCTGAAGAGGAATAAGCCAGGACTTTCTACGTCCGATCCTTAGACTAAAGTATCGGTCTACAAGTGGAGCCCAAAGAAACTTCAAGGCCCATGGCAATGTCAGCATCCAAGTCAACCCAATGGTGCTGAGTGAAAAACCATTCTGACGAAGTATCACTGGCAATGCCTGGATAAAGAATCCAAATGGTAACCCCTGTGAGAAATACAGTACTCCTAAAACAGTGAACTTGAGTCCAAAAGTTCTGGTGATTTTAATCACGAATCAGCACTCCACTTTGAACTGGAAAATCTACGACATAGAAAAGCAGAAAGACATGAGTGAGCAGAGGTCAGACCTTTAGCTCTCAGTATATGAGTTGTCAAGGTCATATGAGGTACAGGCTCCCTCCCTTCTGATCTAGGCCTGACCTAATGGCGAGCAGTATACTAGATTTTCTGGCACTTTTTGTATGGACAACCTTCTTTAAGCTTTTTCTCTTGTACTCCAGTGCTGAAATAGATGCGACCTGGTCTTTTACAGACAACCTTCTTGCCTTACACTCCAGTATGGAGTAGCTTGCGGCCTCGGCTTCTGCTGTCTTTACTCTATTATTCAAACGCGTAAGCGCATATGTTCATGGTGTGATAGATGCTTTACTCATTTCGCACTGGTGTTAAATCCTGGCTCGCTAAGTTTTTGCTCATCTTGTTGGTAGGAGCTTTTGCCGCGTGGGGCGTCGGAGATGCCTTCCAGAGACGTCGATTCCCTGAAGTTGCACGAGTTGGCTCGACTTCGATATCAATCGAAGAGTTTCGGTCACGCTTTAAACAGATGCAAAAGTCCTCCAATTTGGACTGGAATGCCTCTTTCAAAGAGGGATTCTTAGACAGTGTAAGGGTCAGTTTGGCTCATCTTGTCCTTGAAGACCTCCTATCTAATGCAGCGATAGACGAAGAAATCAATTCAGTAGGTCTTGGCATTTCACAAGCCACACTCGACAAAGTGATCAAGTCCAGTAGCGTTTTTGCTGATCAAGATGGCGATTTCAATCCAAGCTACGCGAATAGAATTTTACAGCAAGCTGGCTGGAAACCATCAGCCTATGTATCCGCTATTAGAAAGGAAAGTCTACGGCGGCAATTCGTAGACGCTACTAGTGCTGTTGGACATACTCCATCGATTCTAGAAGAGCTGATGTTTCAGCACAGGTACGAGACTAGAACTGTCAGCCTTGTGTCTATCGGACCAGATGCAGTGGGAACTGTGCCAGAGCCCTGCGACGCCGAATTGAGCAAATTCTACAGTGAGCACGAGAACTTATTCAGAAAAGACGAAGCCCGGAGAATAGAGTACATCCTTCTCAGTCCTGGATCTTATATGCACCGGGACCTAGAGGACACAGAAGCGTCCGAAAAATCAATCGATACCACGGTATCGATATCGCAATTGTATGATCAAATCGAGGACAACAGAGCAAGTGGATTTTCGCTCAGGGAGATTGCAGATGTTCTACGTCTGAAGCCCCCTGTTCAGCACCTGGTTACAAGGTCTAATCTGGGAATAGGCGAAGATCTTCCAGAAAGCATGGAGGAAGATGTAATAAGAGCTGTCTTTTCTGCCGCACTCGAAGATGAAACAGATCCTATAGAGTTAAGTGATGGGGTTTGGTTGTTTTTCGATCTGCAAGAGATGGTACCCTCTCGCCGGCTTGAATTGAGTGAGGCCAGGCAAGAGGTGATTTCAGCATGGAAAAAGGCTCGACTGAATGAGAAACTAGACGGTCTGGCAGAGCGTATAGCAGGAATGGTTGAGGAAAAAAGGGATTTAAACTCCGTCGCCATTTCCCTTGGCTTCGATGTGAAGCACATAGATTCTTTCAAGAGAAGTCAAGCCGGTCGATTGCTTCCTGCCAGCGTGTCTGAACAGGCCTTTTCAGTCGCTGATGGTGGGGTCGTGGTCGCAGGGGACCGGGATACTAGAGTCGTGATGCAGATCACATCTTCTGTTCTCCCACGCTTGGTTCATGGATCCTCCCAACAAGAAGACATCAGTGATGAGATGCGCAGGAGCATGGAGCGTTCCCTAAGCGAACAAATAGTGACCTCTCTGAAGACCAAGCACGAGGTACGTATCAACTGGGACTTGGTGAAGCGCATCATAGGGCTGACGTCTTAAGCTCAAGATTAGATCCCAATTGATTATGAGGTGCCATCAATTGGACCTGAAGCGCATCATAGGGCTGACGTCTTAAGCTCAAGATTAGATCCCAATTGATTATGAGGTGCCATCAACTGGACCTGAAGCGCATCATAGGGCTGACGTCTTAGCTCAAAGATTGGATCCACATTTGTTATGAGGTGCCGTCAACTGGACCTGAAGCGCAAGCACACTCGCAGATTTGAGAGAAAATAAAACAAGCTCCCAGTCTAACATGAGTCTCTTTGTGCTTGATAGCATTCAGTTGGCTTTAGAAGTTAAATCCTGAGAAGAGATTTACTTGAGAAGGCATAGGCACTTACTCCTGAATCTTTGCAATACCAGGTTCCAGTTTCGCGTTCAGAGAGTAAGTACCCACGGCTGGAACAAAACCATCTATTTCGCCTCCAGTGATGCCGCAGATTGGACTAATTCTTTCTAGCCGCTTGATAGATATAATCCTCCCCTCAACTCATGGACTTTCCTGATCCTGCAGTGTCTCCGAGAAGATCTAGCCTACCTAAATCTTTTCAGCAAGCACGGTCAGTTTGTCTTGCAAAGAAGACAGAACATTCCTGTAATCGCTTGGGAGCTTCTCACCTAAAGTAGTGCCAGCACGGCTAATAAGTATAGTGTTTACACTAGCGTAGTTCCCATCCGCAGCGGTGATCTGAGATAGTTTCCCCTCGAAGCTACTAATAGCCTGCCGAAGACCCTCGACAGAGTCAGGCTTATTAGTGAAATTAGGTTCATTGACTAGACTTATAAGCCTTGACTGAAGATCATTCATGGAAGTCATGAAACCGTTTACTGTGCCTCCAGGCAGGACGAGATTGCCTTCATTTGTGCTAGCTCTTCTGCTCAGCAGGTCTAGTGCTGTCTTCAGTGTCCGACTTGGACCTCGTGAGACTCCTTCTTTTCCGTCATCATGGACCGAATTGAGCCAGGCCTTGACCATCGCAGATCCATCTTCGCTTTTCGCCATGGCCATACTTTTCAAATACAGCACGTTTTCAGGTTTCAGGAACAGATCACCTCGCAACTTTTCTATAGCAATTGACTGCCCAACTTCTTCACTGATTACTTGCCCCTCACGATTGCCAGCACGTCCCAAAGGAGTTTGCCTTCCTGTCTGCATGCCAATAGCTCCGGCACGCACGGAACTTTGAAACTCTCGTTTTTGCCTAAGAAGACTGGGATTGGCTTCGGCCGCTGTGACATTCTCCTGTACCTGTCTCCCAGATATGACGTTTTTACTAATATCTGGAGTTACTGCTAGACCGGCATCATCAGACGCGCCAATCTCACTATCACTAGATTGAATAGTACTTACGTTGGCTCCGGTAGTGTTTGGTGTTATTCTTGTCATAACAGCACCCTTGTTGTGTTTGGAGAAAATACACTCTGCCTATACACTGCTGTAAGGCTTTTGCTTCTTGATCTGGTACACCCGCTGGTTTGTTTTCACTTCTAAAAGTTTCAGTCTAAGAAAGACAGATTGTACATTGTGTATTTTAACACAACCATACGAAATTTGAAGTACGCCTCTCTTGAATGATGTGAGGCATACAGGTTGCCTGCTAAGATCACGCACCCCGGTTGCATAAGTTGCATAAAAAGAAGGCATTAGGGGTTCCGCAATACAGATCGCATTTGCTGTATTCCCCTTTGTGATCCAGGACTAGGCCTCACAACAAGAAGAGACAATGCTGCCATTAGCCAGAGCATATCTCCAGTCAGCAAGTAATGCTCAGAAGTTTAGCCAGAGCATAGACCCCGTCAGCAAGTAATGCTCAGAAGTTTAGCCAGAGCATAGACCCCGTCAGCAAGTAATGCTCAGAAGTTTAGCCAGAGCATATCTCCCGTCAACAAATAATGCCCGGAAGTTTAGCCAGAGCATATCTCCCGTCAGCAAGTAATGCCCGGAAGTTTAGCCAGAGCATATCTCCCGTCAGCAAGTAATGCTCGGAAGTTTAGCCAGAGCATAGACCCCGTCAACAAATAATGCCCGGAAGTTTAGCCAGAGCATAGACTCCTAACATCAATGC
>Ga0056115_1000577_pt1 | contig 16599 bp, 5 predicted proteins | sample WorMetOlspDAHAB1_FD_77007 | JGI IMG/M metagenome (GOLD analysis project Ga0056115, IMG submission 77007) | Marine gutless worms symbiont microbial communities from Max Planck institute for Marine Microbiology, Germany - Olavius sp. DAHAB.1 ...
GAATAATGTGCGTTAACCATCGAAGCAAGTCAGTAACAGAGGCGTGACTTGCGAAGGTTATCGTGTGGATAACATGAGATTGTGTAAGTTTCTAGTTGTGATCAACGGCAAAACAACGGCATTCATTCACGTAATAACGTAAAACATCGCGTATGTTAGTTGTCATGTTCACATTTTGCCTCAAAACGATATTTTCAACCACAACGGCCAAACACCGTTGTGTTTACGTTTTTCTTGCCTTACAGCAGCCCGATGACTCATCGGTCACGTGACGCCTGATCTCTCCTCTAAAATGTGTGAAAGGTGACAGAGAAGTCTCACGTCAGAGAATAACATACACCAAATTTAGCATCACTTAAAATACAACAAATTAAATATAAGACCAAAATTTGGTCTAAGTATAGTTCTAATTTATTTTTGTAGTAAACAATTGTGCTTATAGTGCACGTTTTCCAATAGCAACAAAAGTATACAATTATGTTTAAAAAAGTTAAGATCTCAAGCTTCAGTATAAACGTGTTTTATCTGCTGGGTAGCTGCATGGTAACAAGCGAAATAAGCAGTCACTGTGGTAAATGTATTACTAAACAATGTGGTTCAGTAGACTGTTGTTTATTTAATGCAATAATCAACGGTAGAAATCACTGTAAACAGACCTGTAAGACTATGTACAACACCAACGTTCAAACAACCATTCAAACAGCACCAATGCCACAGCACTGTATGCTGTTTCAGTGTCGTCTTGGTGGCAGATATGCCACTGTTCCAAGTGACCACACTGAATGAGTAGAGTGTGTAGCAACCCAATGAACCCAGTGAATCAATATCAGTACAATGTCTTATGGTAGGAACACAGAGCAGCAGAGCATCAAAATCGGCCTCAAAACGTAACTTCTGCTATCAACTGTTACGACTGACAAGTTGTTGCATGTCACAAATGTCACCGAAACAAAGCAGCAATGAGAAACTTTCCACAAAATTCAGAATGGAGGGGGCAGGTTGTACGAATTTTGCTCTCGACTTCTGACATATACAACTCGGCAACCGGGCATATTGTGTGGCTGGTCCGGTCGCCTGGAACAGTCTACCACTGGACATTCGTTCGACACCTACATTATCAATGTTCAACAACATGCTCAAGACACATCTGTTCTCTCGTTCCTGTTTCACAGACTGTTTCCTGAGTACGAGCAGCGAACATTGTACGGCGCCCTCGTAGTGACTCTAGCCATGTTACTGAGCCTTATAAATCGTCCTTTTGTTATTATTATTTATATGCTGCAGTTAATTTCTGGCCCAGCCCAATAATACACATTGAAACCAAAATGTCAAAATATCGTTTTTTTCAAGCTGGGATTCTGACCTCCGATTAACACACTTGAGACTGATGCCACAATTGTAACCTCATGTCATGCTATTTCAGTCTACACCTATGTTACATGACACTGACAGTATGAAACACAGGTCGGATAATAGGAATATAAGCTCGCAAATGGCCAGCAAAATGCAATAGACAAATTATTGGCAGCAGCAACGAAAATAACATAAGTGTGTCACAGACATTAACATTCACTTGAATAATGGTTAACAAAATGACCTCTCAACGATATCAGAGACGACAACAGTATTAGAGACCGACGTGATATGACACAGAAACGTCTCTACTGCAACACATCGTAGACAAATGAGTTATCTAGAAATTTGGTTAACAGCCGCGTTAGTCAAACGAGCAGCATGGTGGCAACGTCAGATTTGTACAAGAGTGCAGATGAGGTTTACTGTCTCACTGTTTCACTATTACTGATCCAGTATCAGCAACAACCAAACTTAAGACACTTTTTATCAGACTCAGAACTAAGAACATAAGATATTTCTTGACCAGACGTCAGCATAGTAGAGACCTTTTGATTACTTCATGCTGTGAACATATTACAGCGTCAACAGTGTGTCACAGAGGGATGTATTCAGCAGGAACAATATCAATATCTAATGGTACTTACAGCACAGTGAGCATCCCTAAAAAGTTAGCAGTTTGGTTGAAAGGTTGATGTCAGGTGAAGGAAAAGTTTAAAAAAACATACGGGGAATGCAATAATATGCATGAAAGACGAGGGTGATTATGGTTTTTTGGAAATTTTGGAAAAAAAATTAATGGAACAAACAGCATTAAAAATATAAATAAGTTGATATCACGGAAAAAGTTTAATATACTGGGGAGTATAACCAATAATATGTGCGAAAGTTGGGAGTTAGTAAAGCATAGCTTCTTTTGACTATTTTCATGTTTCGGACAAATACGTAAGATGTGCTCCACTGTTAGCATACACCAGCAAGCTGCAATGATTGCAAGCAGTAGCAGGTTTGTTATGAACCAAAGCGTACAATCCTTAGGATTCTGTTTTAAGTTGGTTGTTCTATTTCTCGCAAATGGATGTGAGAATAAGCTGCTCTCACAGCAGCTGTATTAACACCGACTATACAATGACATAGTGGGTGGGACTATGAATGGGTGTTGCCAACAAACGACTGAATAACGTGCGCATTGCAACAAACGAACACAACGTGTAACGAACTAACTACACCTCATCATTTAAACAGGCTTCACAACGCGCACCAATCGAACAACAACCGACAAACATAACTCAACATTAATAGTAATTACAATTATCATAACAACAAAAATAATAATATGTCACAAACACGTGATAAAATCCTGTGCTGCCTACGAAGAGGTACAAACATTCACTTATTACACACTCTGTTCACAAAATACACGTTGTCACAAAAACATAAAAAGTGCTGTCGTCCAAAAAAATCTTTGACAGAACGCATGACAACGGGCAGAGCGAAACATTAGTTAGTAATAATATGTTATGCTGACAAATAATAATAATAATAATTTGTAATGACATAACAAAGATCGAGTCAACTAAGCAAAACATGCGGCTGAAGCGTTGTTATGATGTCATAACTTTTACACGTCAAACTACGCTGGCAGAAAACCTTAACTTGCAGATCAAACATTAGAGTACAGTGCACAGAGATAGAGACAGTGCAGATAAAATGAAACTAAACAGCAAATGGTGCATGCGTGACAGTCAAATCAAACAAAACGAGAATTATTGGCACCTTGGAACAAGAGGCCAGTTACGGCTGCATTGTTCTACAATAGCCGAGACATTTCTGAAAAGACACTGTAAGCTGAACACAATACCATTACCACAGCTGCTGTTGCTATGGAGATTTAAAAAAAGCACCAAGATTAAAAAACATAAAAAGCTATGAGATTCAGTCACGAAAAAGCCTATAAGTAGTTTGATTATAAAACTGATCACGAGTCAATATGCTGACGTGAAGTTGCAAGTGAGAAAGCAATGTTCTCAATTTCCACATGGCTCAATTCAAGCCATTTCGGAGACCAAGACATTTCACTGACATTGTAAAAAAATTAACACAGCAGCAACAAAGGTCGATTGGTTAGGACTTGATGGCAATTTCAGCACAAATAGGCTATATCGTTCCTGCAGACCTATCAATAAAGGTTGATCAGTTAAAATATTACGCCTAATACGTGCAAAATTTGTCAGTTAAGAAACTACTATTTCCAACTTTTTTTTCATAATTCGTGCAAGGGGAAGAAATGGATGGCAAAAAAACACATAAAAGCAAAAAAAAAAACCAGACAACTGAGAAAACTGACAGGACAAAAAAACACTTGTAACTTGTGTTGCTTTTGACGATATTCGGTTGTCGGGTCGGTTTGTTCTACAATCACTGCGTATAAACAGTGATAGTGACACTCACAGATAAGAAACTCAACAAATACAATATTTTCAAAGATGCCACAGTCGGTGACTGTTAACAACTAAGCAGAGCAGTCTTAAATACTTTTAGTTTTCGTGTAACATAAAAATAATTATCGGACAATAAGACGATGCAAATTATAATATATTAGTTAAGAGTTAGTTCCACGACCAAAAAACACTAAAATCTTACATTTATTCAGTGGAACAATTATGCAACACTGCATCTAAAACTGATGAAAATTCCAAGACAAACGCCATGCATGAAATGTACGAAAAGAAAGAGAAAATTCAGGCGACAATCAATAAATAACTAAGTGCTTTATAATTAAATCATTTTACCACGAAATAAACGGGCTAAATTACCAACTTCCCCGTGCCTACCTGCAGAATCAACTGTTTAACAAATGCAACAGCACGTCACAACAATTCAAGAGAAATCACAGAAAATAAAAACAATAAAAAGCAACCAAATGAGATTCGACGATGTTTATCATATGTAGCCTGGAAGGCAGCACGGGCTGGAAAACAGAAAATCAATGCACACAGATTATATGAAAATTACAATGCACTGTCACAGATATGATGAACAAAAAAATGTAGCAAAATGAGAAGTTCTTAAAGTTGTCAGAAGTTGAACAAAAATTTTGATTGCACATGTGAGACCGCCTTAATGACTGCGAAGCCGTGTTCTACACCGTCTACTTTCCGGATACAACAATTAGTTTTTGTTGTACGACTTGACAACGGCACATTTTTCATCGCAAAATGAAAACAGAGTATGTAAACGATAACACCAAACGAGAACATTACGAAAAAAGAAATGTACATTGGCAAATACAACCGTATCAATACACCAAAGTGCGATCTTTACAGATATCTCAAACATTGTCAGACTTAAAACCACACACACACACACACACACACACACGAACAAAAACGTGTACATGCATATTTATATGCACAAATTTTCGAGTTCTGACTGCAGCATGGTAAAACTGCAGTGCATTGCAGTAGTCAATGCAAAAGAAAGAACAATTGAAACACGTCAAAATGAGATCAACAAAGTCACCAGTCAACAGACATGCCACTCACCTCGACAAAAACAGTGTTACGTACATGTACAGCAATATGTACAAATTGTCAACGCACGTGTCTACTCAATGAACTATGAACTCTACCAGTCCTGCCTATCAGGACTCTACAAGAGCCGTCTACTACTCGAAAAGCAGATTGTCTTCATGTTGGTTTATGAATGAGAATGTTAGCTGGTCAAATCAATTTGTGGACAAGTCGACTTACGGAGACAATTGCTAAAACTGTCACGGCAAATTGGAATATTTGATAAGCGCTCTAAATTTGCATTCAAAATATTGGCATTATTTGCAGTTATGCAAAACTCGCAGATTTGCATGTCATCCAGTCCACGAGTTGATCAGTCTGTGAATTTACTGGCCATAAATTGGGTTTGTCCAGTTATCCATGGGCCTAACTTTTAAAGTATTTGCCGAGATGAACTGCAAAGGCTACGACACTGTATCGCAAACAGACCAGTAGCATATTCTGGAATCAACAATACACGCATCTCACTCCGACAGACAATAATCATAATGGGCCGATATACTGCAATAGTATAAGGATAACACTGTACAAGGAGGAGGTCAGGACTGCATGCCCATCTGCCATTTGCTGTGTCGTTACCGCACAGCACACAAAAAAACTCCAACATTCAGCAGACTCTTTTTACAAACGCTGACATATGATATACAAGACTGACAGATATGAAAGGATTCTCCAGCAGCAAAAATGGTTGGCAAGACAAGTTTTACTGACGCGCTCCCAAATACTGTTCACGGCAAGCCAAACTGCTGTTTTCATCAGTCACTTACGGCACAAATACCCAAACATTTGACAATGGCATAACAACGAACGGTTTCAAGACAACCAATACGGTATAGATCTGGAAAAAATCCTCATTTGATTAAGTTTCAGCGCCACCAGTGCGTCCAGAGTCAGCTCAGCACAACACAACACCCAAAACATTTCGTCTCTAAAAACTTCCAGTACTTGCTGGCACCACCAAGCACCAGTTTTGGCTGCTCAAAAGTACCGTGGCATAACATTATAAATAACCGAGTGTCTGCTATACGAGTCTTGCGAGCTCGTGTAATCGCCAGGTCGGACCGACGACGCCGACGACGGCGGAAGATACTGTCTGTTTGTGCCTATGAAACCGTACGCCGGAGCAGGACACTGTCCGTACGCAGGGAGGCTCTCGCGACCGTATCCAGAGCTGCGGTCGCCATACTGGGACGATATGCTCGTCTGTGGCATAAACGGGTTAGGCATTGCTGCGGCTGCGAGCTGCTGCGATCTGTACATTGCATCCCTCGCGGTATAGTAGTAGCGGTCCAGACTGGACAGCGCTGAGCCGTACATTTCGCTCGGCGTTCGATGATGAGCCAGCGACCGATAGTCGCCAGCCGCAGCCATCTGACGGTATGCATCCTCCAGCTGTCGACCAGCCGACGGCAGAGACGGGTGCGGGTACGGAGCCGGCGCCGTTGGACTGTACACGTTGCCTGACAGGGGGTAGTGAAGTGAGGCCGTCGTGCAGATGTTTGACGACGCAAACACCGTCGGGAATTCGTCTGGTCTGGATGACATCGGGGCCGGAGCCGGCAGCTGCGTTTTGGACTGGTCGGCGAGTTCCGTCCGTCCCGGTGGATAGGTGTACCGCGACACATCGGAGTGCATGGCGGGTGGGGTCTGATTCCAGCGTCGTGGGGTGTCCATCCAGTGCTGCGCCTGGGACACCCCGAGCGGCGTCTGCGACGGGGATTTCATCCCCGCAAATATGCTGTCGCTCACCCCAGAGTACGCCCGCCTAAAGAGTTCGGACCCGCTGCCGCCGTGAGGCACTGTGGGCAATGTCGCTGACTGCTGGTAGCCACCGAGTATCCCAGCAGCGTGCGGATCATGAGTGGGCCGAGAGTGTAGCGAAGAGTCGTGTAGATACTGACCGAAAAAGTCTTTTGTGAACGCATCAGACGGAAACGCAGGCGGATGCGGCACCGAACGACCATACAACGTCGTCGCTGACTCTGTAGACTGCGGAGTGTTGACTGCCGTCTGCGCACCATACGGCAAGTATGTCGGAACCCTATCTGCCATTTTTGACTGATCGACTTCCGCGCTCGGGTACGGAGGCAGTGACATCGAGTACGACGGGGTAGAATCGACCGGCGTCGACCATAACGCACCTGCAAAGTAACCCGATGAGGCAACAGAACCGGCCATGTACGAAGCACCATCAGCAGCCAGTCCCTCAAGCGACTGTAGTGGTCCCTCAGCCCTCGGCAGCAATGCATAAGTCCCACTTAGTCCGTCAGCAGCATACGAAAAACCTGGCCGGCTGGCTGACTGTGGTTCTGCCATGCTGGTGTGACGTGGCGGCGACTGATAAAACAGTCGCATGTCGTCAACAGCCGACGAGCTCTCATGAAAACTCGTTGTCGGCGTTACGTGAACCGTGGACTGATAGTCATGCAAGCTGTCGACAGCAACTGGGGAGAATGTTGTTTCAGAGTGGGAAATGTCCAGCGGTGCTGATGTCACTGCCAGAGTTGCGTCGCCGTATGAGACCGAGACCGGATTCTTCGAAGCGGCTGATGGTGTAACAACGTCAGTAGCACCGTACATCATTCCAGCATCAGACATCGGATCAGGACTTCTTGCATACACCGGAGAGCCAGCCGCTGTGTCGGAAGTGGTGGCTGCTACATGACACTGGTCCACCTGTTCACTCTCCTCCAACAATGAACCTATTGCAACACCGCACATTTGGTATAAAGATCAGTAAGCAAATGCAAAACAGGACGCCAAATGACAGACAAAAAAACGTTTAACAACAGATACTTGACAGAAGTTAGGCAAACCCTATTCTTCAGATGCATAAACATAAGAGCAACGATAACTTAACTGGACCTTCTCACCAATACCACTGTTACTACCACATGTCTTTTGCATCAACATTTCAAAATCCTAATCCTACTAATTGATTGAGTGCTAACGGCATTTTCAGCACAAATAGGCTAAATCGTGCCTTTGACAAGCATGTTGCACTTTAAAAAGTTAAATTAATGAGAAAATTGACAATGTTACATGTTGGAAATACATGAAATACAACCATTACAAAAAATAACTCTTCAATTTGGTCTTTGTAGGGGAAACCCTTCAACACGAAAGATATTATTAAGTAAGTCTTCCCAGCCAATCACTTAACTAACGTACAAACGACCAAAACTAAACAACACACAAAAATACACAACTAAACACAACAGACACAAGCTAACACTGATTCGCTCGTCCTCACCCTTGGTCAGGAAATGAGGTGGCCCCTTCTGGGGCTCAAGCAACTATGGTAAGCATACAAAACACAACGAAGCTACATGCTACACTGGACCAGTTGCCTCTTATGACACTCGGACACGAATCAACGTGGGTCTATTCCACAGCTCCCAAGCTCACAAGGGACAATATCACGAAAACACCAACCATTCTAAAGTGTCAACAGAGGATATTTTTGGGGACACACTGTAGACAAGTGCAACAACAACCTCTACTGTCTTCTGCGTGCTGGTCGTCTGCGGTCAACGTTGCTCTTGGTTCGTGTTCTTCCGACTTGTAAGACGCTGGGGAAGATCTCCGAGTGAACTGTCCAATGCCATCATCACCATCAGCATCACCATCACGATCACCATCATCATCATCCGCATTCTCATTCAGACTCAGAATCTCTGTGTTGTCCGAGAGGCAGTCCAATGCTGCTGCTGGACCCGCATCATTATGTTCCGTGACACCATTCACTGGGATGGGATCCGGAAGCTGGTTATCATCAGTGGATTCAACATGGATCAGGTGCTGTGGCTCTGTCAACTCAACATTGCTCTCATTTTCCTTGACATCATCCACCGCATCATCCTTCAGTATAATCTGTCTCGCTGTCGCTCTGGTTTTCCGACCTTTAACCCCTTTAACCTTTTTTGCTCTTGGTCGCTCACCCACAGGCACTTCTGTCGATACCACAGCGTCCTCACAACACACACGTTCTAAACCATCATCTTGCACATCCACATTTTTTGCACCAGCTTTTGCAGTTTTTCGCCGTTCTGAAGACTTACGACTGCGACGGTCTTTTTCCGACTTTTTACGCCGCGTCACAGCGTCATCGGCACTCGACTGATTCGGCGACACATTAGCAGAGACCTCATCAAACAATGATCTTTTTGATCTGTTACCGTCGTAACCGTCCGATGCCTTATCATTCCTCGACTTTTTCTTGTTTCGTGCGGCTGCAGCAGGCCTTGGCTGACCACGTTGCAACCCACTGCTGCTGTCATCATCATCATCATGACTTGCTACTGTTTTCGACCGCCGTGCCTTCTTCTTAACTGGTTCTTCAAGCACCTGCTCAATTTCTGTCGTTCTAGTTCTTTTCCTTCTTTGTCCGGCAACTGGCCGGTTCTGTCGACCTGACTTCTTGGTCGCAGATTTCACACTCCGAGACGGAACCTTGCTAGACCCGACATCTGGTTTTCCGTCTGGTGTCGGTTTCTTCTTCCTGGAATAAGTGATGACTGTCTCAGCCAGGCGGTCAACCGTCGGTGTCAGATCATCGTCAAAAGCCATCAAGTCATCGTCATCCTCATCATTATCAGGGACGGCATTTCCCGAGTAGGTTGACTGCACATCGGAGCTGGTTCGTGGTGCCGCGACCGATGCTCGAGGAGGCTTTGGACGGCAGATGCTGACAGCTTCATCCTCACAGAACTCGTAAACATTGATTGTCTCAGGCTGCTTATGCACGATCGCCTGGTTGGTCAATGGTTCAGGACTGAGCACTATTTCATGTGCTGTAACAACAGGCGCCTCTTCCGAAGGCTGGGTATCTACAACCTCAGCAGCGACCGAATTTGTGGCAATGATGTTAGCGACCCGCTGTGTCACATCTTCACCACTCATCCATTCTGACTCGTCAGACGCCTGATCCTGCTGACCGTCCATTTCGTCAGCCATACCGTGGGAGGGCGCAACACCATGGGTGAGCACTGTGAGTCCAACAGATGTTGGTGGCTCGTGCAGTTCGGACAATTCAGCCACTGACGATGCCTCAGCCACCGGAAGTCTCGAACCGGCATCTCGAAGACTCGCAGTAACTGACTTAATGATGCCATCCACAAGTTGATTTGCATCGGCTTCACTGACCACAGAGCTGCTTCCAACAGTTGTAGCCGGTCGGTGCGCCTTCAGGCGGTGACTTCGCAGCGAGCTCTTCTGCCAGTAGCCAAGCGGACACAGTTCGCAACGGAATGGCTTCGGTTCAGTGTGCTGCCGGCGATGCGACACAAGGTTGTCCTCGTGCAGAAATGACTTGCGACAGTCGGGCCAGTCGCACGCAAACTTACGAATATCTGCACACACAATCACACACACACACAGCAGTCAATTCTCACCCATGCCACGGCTGAGTACAGCTCCGTGTGAACTGCTCAGGCACATGTATAATGGCATATGTCACCAAGCAAGTATATAATTTGGTACAAGTTTATGCTGAGAGGTTAACCGGCACATCATGCAACAGTGAGGCCCCATGTGCATAGTCCTGAAACTTTGACTCGCATGTTACCATGGAAACGGAGATCAGCGACGCCCATGAGCATGTTATTACAGTCATGCTGGTTAGCTGGGATTAAACAACATCTTCACCCGATTAGTTAAATAGTTACTGTCAGTGAGGAAATTTTTTAGAAATATTAAGAAAAGATAAGAGTTATAGAAGAAGATATGAAAGAAAGTGACGAAGAAGCACAAAAAAAACAAAAGCAACAAAGGCTACTAAGATATGTCGTCTTTAGTGACACCCGGAGAGAAAATTAAGTTGGCTTATTCAACAGTTTTGGAACAAACACAGGGTTCCAATCAACTGGCAAATCAAAATATGCATTTCCCCAACCCACAAAAATTTTTACATGCGGCACTCACTTGTTGCCACACAGTTGCATACAGTGCGAGACCACGAAATGAAAAAAAATACCAGGAAAAAACATACGATTACACACTGACAACAGGAGTGGACATGTATAACACAGACCTGGACCAGCATGTTTCCTCTCTTCGTGACGAATCAACTGATCCTGGCGTTTAAATGTCTGCAAGCAGCCAGCAAAACTGCAGGAATGCACTACACGAATTGCAGCAGCAGAAGATGATGGCAATTTAATCTCTGCTCCGCCATCAGTGGGTTGCAACGACTCAGTGCCGTCAGCGTCATCAACAGGCAACCTCTCCGCCGCTGGACCTGTCTCGTCATCGGTCTTTGAAATTTTCTCTGCATCAGTTACAGAAGCTGCTGCTGTTCGCTTCTGCAGCCGACCTCCTTCGTGAACCATGCGCCGATGATGCACCATAGATCGCTTCGCTTTGAATGACTTCGGACAATGATCGCACACATAGCGCTGTTCACCATCTACGGTGGCAGCTGCTGGTTTATTGGTTCCGTCGCCAACACTGCCACTTACAGGTGATGGTTGGCTAGTATGTGGTGCTGGTTCTATAGATGACTGGTCCACAGCTGGCTCTGGTTTTGTATGACCTGAAGTATTCATCATTACATCAAACCCTTCGGGTTTACCAGGCGATGTTGAATCGTTGGACAGTGTCAAGCTGACTGGCAGCACAGAATCACCTTCGGCAGTACTGTTTAATGATACGGGTACTGATGTTGAAGTTGGCGAATTACTGGCAAAAAATGCATCAGCTGCAACTATGGGTTCTGGTCTGACAGCTGGTTCAGGCACGTCAGATTCAACCACAATTTCAGTTGACGACAGATTTACACTGGCGTCTGTTGCGTCCAAACAGCTGACATTCAGAGTATTGCTAGCAGTGACGCTGTCGCCAGTACCATGCCAGCGCCGCATATGTGTCCTCATCGCCGAGATGAACTTGAAGTTTTTGCCGCACGTTGAACACTGCCACGTAAGCTTCACTCCAGTGCAGTGTTCCACGTGGTCGACAAACGCCTGCCCAGCACGGAAGAGCATGTGGCAGCGTTTGCACAGCCGACGCCCACATCGGCTTGGGTGCTTGCCGGCCATGTGACCATCCAGACCAGTCTGCGTGTCGGTGGAAAACTCGCAGTGGGCACAGCTGAACTGTTTGTGGACGCTCAGATGCTTCCGCAGCTGTCCCTTCTTGCGTGCTCGGTAGCTACACTGAGCACACGCAAAAACCTTCGTTTCGCTGTCGACGTCCTCACCTTTAACCGCATCCTCGGCAGCTGCACTCACCAAGCCAGTCGGATCTAACACGGATACACATTGCGGAGTCTGCTCAACGCCACGAGTCTGATCAGATGAAACTGACTGGATCAAACTACTACCCACTGTTGATTCGTTCACCAACGGGACTTCCAACTCTTTTCTGCTTGATTCCACATCTGGTACGAGACCAGTAGGAGCGACGGCATTAGCTATAGTTTCACTGGCCGGCAGTTTTGCCTCCATCAAGCAAACGGTCTTCTTCTTACTCTTCCGCTGGCCTTTCTTCCGTTTTGCAACAACGCCTTCTTGAGCTTCGGTCTGTTTGTTCTGAGCAACACCGGCCAAAGACTGACACACCTGATCCACCACAGCATCTGTGGTGAGCACTGGAGTATTATCTGACAACGCTGCACTATTGCATTCTGTCAGTGACACAGTCTCACTCGCAACATGATGTGACTTACGTTTGCGACCAGAACAACTAGAATTTTGGTGTACTAAACCGTCACCAGCTGCACCAGCACACGGTTCCAATGCTCCGCGAGGTTTCTTCTTTCGTGACCTGCACTTCTTTGTACCATGTTCCAAAGTTACATCTCCATCGCCATTCAGCACTGTTCGATCGCCTTCTGACAACATATCTGGGACATCAGCTTGAATGCTCGACTGAAGCATGGATTCCTGGGTAGCTGTCTTTGATGACGTTGCTTTACGATGGGAATGGGTTTCCATTCTGTTCAATTCGCTTTTGACTCCACTCAAACTGGTTCTCTTCTTCTTTTGGTGAGTCTTCTTTGTAGACGGTGGCACAGAGCAGTTTGGCGCAAGAGTGCTGACTGTTGCTTCAGTGACTGGACACTGGACGCCATCGGAAATAACTGTGTTTGTGACTGGAAGTTCCTGATATTTATCGATAAGTACAATGGGATCGCCTGGAGGTGGATTCTGTTTCTTTTTTGATGTTCTTCTCTTCACATGCTGCTCAGAAACGCTAATGTTGTTTTTCTTCTTGACCTTTGAACCTTTGACCTTTGAACGCCACCTTTGCCTCTTTCCCTTCACCTCAACATTGGCAGTCAACGTCTCGATATTTTCCGAAGTTACCTTCGTTCTCTTCTTCTTCTTTGTGCTTTTCGAGTCGCTCAGTGTTAACGCGTTACTAACGGCGGTCTGCTGAATGGACTTAATGAATTCCAAGTAATCTTTCTCTACACACGACTTAACAGCGGCAACATCGATCAGCGTTATATCACTCAGAAGCTTCGTTGTTTTCTTCTGGAGTGCATTGCCCTTTCTTGGCTTTGGCTGTTTTGCACGTGGTTTTGGCTCGACAGTCTCGCACTGCATGGCTGTTTGGTGACAAGGAACATCTTCATGACATTTGCTATCCACGGGTGGTGAGATGTCAGTCACTGTGGTTGCCGACTTTTTCACGATTCTGTTTTCCGTCACAATGCCATCGCCACTGCAGGCTACAATAAGGTCCGTCAAGAATTTCACATCAACAGCATCAACCTTGCACTTTGTGACATTGCTCTTCTTCCGCGATTTCCTTGCCTTGCAGAACGAAGCACCACGTGCCAGCTTTCCACCGGGAGAAGCGTCAGCTAAGCTGTTTAAGCTGTTAACAGCTGGCAACACATCATGCACATCAGCAGTATTATTCTCAATGCGATCAGCAACTGCCAGACTGCTGCTGTTCCGATCACAGCCAGTGACTGGACCACGACACTCAATCGGTGACATCTCGTCAGTTTTTCTACCATAAGAAGATGCTTTCTCAACCTCGGACAATGCAGAAATGTTTGCTGTGGTGTATGCGTTGTTTCCACTGCGACCGGGAGGACACTCAGCCGTGTAGCCAAGTCGGTCTGAGTACAGAGCAGCATCATAGCCGAGTTCTGTATTCGACGTCGATGGGACATTCTTCTTCAGCACGTGATCTGAAAGTTCAGTGCCTGAAGACGCCCCCGAGGCAGAAATGCTCACCTTATGCACAAGATCTGCGAGCGACTTGAGTGGCTGGGTAGACAGCGATGGTGTAGGGATAACTGGCTGGATGGCCTGTGACAATGTGGGCACGTAGCTTAATCTGCTGCATAGTACTGTGTCACTGTTACTAGGACTATAGCCAGCGCATGCTGTGGCAGCAGTTGTGGCATTGCTGGATTGAGCAACAGAGTGGTGGACACCACTAACAGAGGCACTGAGGCATTTGTTTGTTGTTGTACTTGCCTCAGTGTGTGGCTGTAGCACAACTGCGGCTTGCATATGTGGCTCGACATCAATACGTCCTGCCGACGATAACGACAGCTGATTACTACCGACGGCACGACAACTCACAGACGAAATTCCGTCCTGCGCTTCTGGTGTCAAAGCACATTCGTCACCACGTGGATTCAACTTCTCAACAGACTTAGTTGCATCTGTAACAGTGACACTAACTACAACAGCATCATCACTAGAGCCATGTTTCGACATAACAGATGTTATCTTATGCGCGTCGCCACTTCCCTCTTCCACTGTGGTGGACTCTCTCAGTCCAACAACTGACGTCCAGCTGCCAATGTCTGGAGTATGCCGATACTTCACAGGCTCAGTAGACACCAACTGGCTGTCACTACTGTTGTTCACAATGGCAGCAGTGCCCACCCACCCTGAACGTTCATCTCCACCAAACAACTTTGCATTGTCAGCTGATGAACTAGTGAGACAAAGTGGATCCACTACCATACCTGAATCGTGAGACGCTGAAGTGTTTTCATTCAGCCTCAGTCCAGAAGCACCGTTTCTGTTCACAGGGCTCTGTACACTGGCCTCTGGCGGACATTCGGCAGTAACTTCAGCCAAATTACGCGAAGGACATGCCTCAAAACTGGTTGATGCACAACAGTTATTACTAGCCACTAACTGTGACTCGCTACGCAACAGTTTGTCGGTAGCAATGCACTCCGATGCAACGACATCGCACGTCTCTGATAACGGCGCAGGACGATCATCGTTGCAAGGCAGTGTTAACACAGTTTCGGTCGCCAGATCATCGTCGCTGCCAATTACTGCATCTCCAACAATCGAACCATTCACTAAATCTTTGGCGACGGCAGCGACATATGATGATGCTGACGATTGTATGGCATTGATGTCACGAGAACAGACAACTTGTGTCACTGAGTCGCAACTGCTTGACATTGATGAGCTCAGCTGACGTTGGCCATCATACACACAATGCTGCTGGTCGCCATCCAACTGTGTGCAATATGTCTCATCTTTATCAACAACAGCTGGTAATTCAACTGCGATCATATCATCCAGTGCTGACAAACCATCAGTCCGTGGCTGCACTGAGCATTGTCCCGAATCTAGTTCACACTCTTGCTGACAGGTGCCATCGACCGTAGTCCGCCAACTGGAATCGGAAACATCTCCTGCACTTCTCGCTTCATGGCCACAACTATCGTCAGCCGTCACTAGACTCGTGCTACTGACGGCAACAGACAGCTGGCCAATGGCGACGCAATCGCTACCAGCGACATCACCATTGTGACGGCAACTATCTGCAGACGACATGTTCAGGATCGCAACGGTACACAGAGTACATTGCGGATCACAAATTCGTCACACGATGCTCAAGTCCGACACAAACTCGTCACACTCCACAACATTTCAGGAAAACCTACACAACATATCGACAACAGTTTCATCACTGCATCCTTACAGCATCAGCCATGAACACATACACAGACGTATGTGTTTTACACCGGTGCCTATTGTTGTGACTACAATTCATTAATTTGTACTGCTCTTAATATTCAATTACTTCCGCCACGTGTGTGGTCTGTCATGCAGACAAACGCAAAAGACAGGCCTACTGCATGCAGGTTTCAACAGGGGAGATCTCCCAAAATATTGCTGTTTATGCCTCTGTGTCGCCTGCAATGTTTGGCATCGTCGATGACGGTGGAAATGACGTGGAAAAGTAAGGGAGGGGGAAGGAAATGACGGGATCATCAGCAGCAATATGCCATTAATAGTTATCGTTGTCCACGTTTGTCCGTGTCATTTTTGTCGTCTTATACAGAGAATGATTAAAGGTGTACAGAAACTGCACATGTACAGAAACTGTACACATGGCAAAACAACACAATGCTAGAAACAACTAGTGCCGTGACGGTTTCCATTTTCGTATTTGCGGTAGGTTTTTAATAAAAACCGCGGTTCACGGTCAGTTTCGGTTTTTATGGTTGTTTACAAATAAAATACCACAGGCGGCAGGTTGCCAGATGCGGACGAAAAAAAATAACGTGCACAGTAATTCAATAACCCGCCCAAATGTGCGAACAAGGTATGCTTATAAGCCCAAATTCCACTTGGCTCGACTCGACTCGACTCGACACGACTCGACACGTTCGACGTGTCGAGCCCATGCATTTTGGCTGTGTCGAGCTAGTCGAACAGCACAGCTCGACTCGCTC
>Ga0056115_1000578_pt1 | contig 16596 bp, 12 predicted proteins | sample WorMetOlspDAHAB1_FD_77007 | JGI IMG/M metagenome (GOLD analysis project Ga0056115, IMG submission 77007) | Marine gutless worms symbiont microbial communities from Max Planck institute for Marine Microbiology, Germany - Olavius sp. DAHAB.1 ...
AAATAAACTAGAAATAATTAATACCTGAATTTTGAAAACAACAAACATCGGCCAAGGTCAATTATGAAAAATTAACCTTGAAGAGTTCGTAGAGGAGATTTTCGTGCAAAATTCAGGTCATAATCGAACATTTTGCAAAATGCTGGGTTCGCGAAACAAATACTGCCTTCTAAATCTGTGATAATTATCCCGCCAATACTTGAATTAACTGCCTCGACTACAATGTTTAACGCGTCGTCAACCCGTTCCTTGGGAAGGTCTTCTGCAGTTGCAGGGAGAGAAATAGATTTGAATATTTGCCTGGTTTTTTCAAGTGAATTACCCATGTTTCTCACCACCTTGTCAATAAAGAATTCTTGCTTTGATTAAATCATAGATACTGTATTTTGCTAGATATGACTACGATGAGTCAATACAGACAATTATGTATTTTCTGCAAATATTTGCAGTATACAACTTGAAAAGATAAATACCATTTCCGGGATAGGCATTAAGAAGACCTTCTTTACAGATACTATGGCATTCCCCCTTACTGGAAGAAGAGATAAGCAGCGGTGTTTAAGGGATGTCAAAATTCACGGAAAGCATTTGGGTCTGGATACAGCGCGAATCGAAAAAGAAGCCCATAAACGGTACGGTGTCGCCTAATGGTAATGCGTTCTGAAAATCCTTTTATTGATTGAACAAACCATATGTATAAACCATCAGTCTTGCCGTACCGACATGGAATGCAACCTGCCAATTATTTCAGCATTTTAACCTTCTGCACCTTCGGCGCATGAGCGAAACGAACTGAGTTCTTGCATTTCGGTACTGGCTTCATGCCGTAAATGATTTTGTCTTGCGCTGGTCCTGGTCGTAATACTCGATCTGAACACTGTAACTGTTCAAATCAATACTCGCGGTCGTGTGGTAGGGAGCCTGCGACCACGACAACTTCAACTCGTCATCCGGCGCCTCGACGATCACAAACTGACCGTTGAAAGCCGGGTAAGCGTTGCGAAACTCCATTAGGCGCAATAAACGCTGCACCACAGGTTTTTGAATCTCTACCTTGATTTCATCCAGGCTGTAATTGTGGCGGTTGATGTCCCGGCCGTTTTTGGTGCGTTCAACCAGTTCGATGTCGTTCTCTCCCGCCAGCAAACCGACATAGTATACCTGCGGTAGCCCCGGCGCAAAAAATTGAATAGTTCGGGCGGCGATATAAGAATCGTCGTTGCACTCCAGAGCGGAATAGAAGGTGCAGTTGACCTGATAGATATCCAGGTTTTGATACTCAGGCCCCGAGTATATCTTGCGTGTGTTGGATCCTTTTTCATCCAACCCGGCAAGCGTTCTTTCAATTTCATCGGGAGTCAGCAGATCGTCAACGTCGATAACGCCAATGCCGTCATGAGTATCAAGCGTGGTCAACTGCTGACGTGGGCAGATTTGAAGCCAGTGGCGCAGGCGCTCACTGCTATGGTGGTAAAGGGTGTGCAGAACCAGCATTGGCAGGGCAAAATCGTAGGTCCAATAACCCTTGGCCGCAATTTTTAAATGGTATTTGTACTGTTCGTGCACTTCCGGCAGAATAACCGCATCAAAAGGGGATACATACTCTTTGAGCCATTCCAGTAATTCCCAGATATCCGGTTCGAGGAAGAAGCAGTTGGTGCCCAGCTGGTGGGTTGTATAGGCAATGGCGTCCATGCGGATCATTTTGGCGTTGGTGCGCGCCAGGGCGTATCAGAAAGTCGCGGACCACTTTCTGGGTGGCTGGCGACCGCAGATCCAGATCAATCTGCTCATAGTCAAAGGTGCACCAGATCTTTTCCCGGGATCCATCCGCACGCTCAATGACGGTAAACGGCGGCCTTGGTTTGCGTGTGTAGACTTTGGCGAGATCCGCTTCGCTGATTTCCCCCGTGGGGCTTAATTTGGTAAAGGGCATGAACATGTCCGCATATTCGGAGTCCGGGCCTTTTTTTAGATAATCCTGGAAGAAAACGGACTGGCGGGAGATGTGATTGACCATGAAATCGAATGTCAGATCAAAATCCCTGCCGATCATCTCGATATCTTCCCAGGTGCCGAAAGCCGGGTCGACCTCGTCATAGGTCAACGGTGCAAAACCGCGGTCGGCCGACGAGGGATAAAACGGCAAAATGTGAACACCACCGATCACTTGCGTCAAATAGCGGCGCAGGACGTAGTGCAGCTCGAGTAGATTGCTTCCCATACTGTCCGGATAGGTAATCAGGTTTATTTTGTTTTGAAGGGCCATCGATCTTCCATCCTTATCTTAAGTGATTTGAATATCAAAATTTTTAATCAATCCATAGATTTAATGCATTTTTCAGCCTAAATTTCCATAACAATCCGAACGCCCGGTACGATTGTAAATCGTATCCATACCGTAATTTCAACAGAAAGCCACTGAATTATTATAATTCCAGTTCGGGCAATCAGTGACCACTAGCTGAGCCGGGAGGATGAGGAAGGCTCCTGGACCACGCTTTGCAATGTGTCGCTGATTCATACTTCGATTCGATTCTGCCAATACAGGTTTTACTGTATTTACGGCCGTCCATTGTGCTGATATAATACAAGATTCGGATTGCATCAATATCTAGTTCAATTGGCCAACCATATGATGCCACAATTATAATTGCTTTGGGAAAGGAAATACACCGTTTTCCGGCAGCTGAACAAAATCAATTTTCGATGATGGTATTTAACCGGCAACAATATAAAACAACTTTTCAACACCATCCAGTCATTCCCGTGAAGCAGAGTGTGTCGTAATTAACAAAATGGGACATGCTGCTTTTTTGTCATTCCGGCCTTGACCCGGACTCCAGTGTATTTTCAGATTGTTCTACAACTGGATGCCGGATCAAGTCCGGCATGACAATCAGAAATTAGACGTCTTTCTGGATTACGATACACTCTGGAAGGCCAAAATCCAGCAAAATCGACCCATTTGCTGTATTTTTCGTGGCCCGTTGCGGGGAATGACGTATCGAAATGCCGGGTTAATGTTACCGTGCTCTAATTGAAAGTTTCTATATCAGGGCCCAAGTTTCAACCGTTGGTTAATAAGTACAACAGATAAGATAACCATGGTGGAGACTAAATCTTACAGGGTAAATTAAGTATTTTTTTGCATCTTATTGTGTAATTTCTAAAGCTATCCTTGATTTACCTTCTTTGCGGAACTAAACTGGAACAATGCCTCAATTTACCATCAGCCCCATCGATTGGATTGTTCTTTTCTTCTATTTTGCCTTCATAATCTGGAGAGGCATTGGATATGCAAAAAAACATGAAACCGCGGAAGACTATTTTTTAGCAGGCAGATCTTTAACCTGGCCGTTAATCGGCTTGTCGCTTTTTGCCTCAAATATTTCAAGCAGCAGTTTGATCGGCATGGCGGCCAGCGGCTATGAAACCGGATATTCTGTATTTAGCTATGAATGGATGGCAGCCGTTGTGCTCATCATTGTTGCAATATTCTTCTTGCCTTTTTACCTTCGTTCCAAAATATACACGCTTCCCGAGTTTTTGGAGAAACGATTTGACTCGCGTTCGAGATACTATTTCTCAGCACTCACCATATTGACCAACATTGGTGTTGACACCGCCGCGACCTTGTATGCCGGGGCACTGGTCGTTCGACTGATGCTTCCTTCCGTGGAACTCTGGCAAACAATTCTGATATTGGCCTTTTTTTCCGGGCTCTACACGATTGCCGGGGGGCTGAAAGCTGTCGTGTTCACGGATGCCATCCAGGCCGCGCTGCTCGTATTTGGATCAACTTTATTGACAATACTGGCATTTTTTAAAATCGGCAGCTGGGAGGCAGTGAAAGCGGTGACACCTGCGCAGCACTTTCACATTATTCAGCCGCACAACGATGCCTTCTTACCCTGGCCGGGTCTGATCACCGGTGTGTTTTTGCTGGGTTTTTATTTTTGGGCCACAAACCAGTTCATCGTTCAGCGGATCCTCGGCGCTAAGAATCTAGTGCATGGTCAGTGGGGGGCAATTTTCGCGGGTTTTTTAAAGGTCGCGACCCCACTGTTTATCATGATCGTACCGGGTCTGATGGCGCGGGTGCTGTATCCGGATATCGAAAAGGCCAATTACGTATTTCCCATGCTGATGCTTGATCTTTTACCCACAGGTCTTTTGGGATTGGTACTGGCTGGATTGATTGCCGCCATGATGTCCAGCATAGACTCGGCCTTAAACAGCGCATCGACGCTTGTAACAATGGATTTCATCAAAAAGCTGCGTCCCCGGACAACCTCCGTACAGCTGATGTGGATCGGCCGAGGAGCAACTTTTATTTTTATGTTGGCAGCTGCTGCCTGGGCACCTCAGATTGACAAATTCCCCACCCTCTGGCAATACTTGCAAAGTGCCCTGTCATATATAGTTCCGCCAATCGCAGCCCTGTTTTTTTTGGGTGTATTCTGGAAACGGGCCAATGCCAGCGGCGCTGTGGCCGGCATCGCCGGCGGCGTGATTTCGGAGGCTTTTTTCTTAGGATACAGAGATATGCACTGGGTGTCGGCAATCCATTTTCTCTATGTCGCGGCAATCATATTTGCAATCAGTTGCCTGGCTATTTTTGCCGTTAGCCTGCTGACGCCTCCGCCGCCTGAAAAAAAAGTGAACGCGTTTACCTGGCATAAAAAAATATACAACAGTGAAACAATGGAGATCGGCAATCGGCCGTTCATTTGGAACTATCGTTACCAATCCGTTGCATTAATTCTTTTTCTTATTCTGATCCTATTCTTGTTTTGGTAAAAAGCATTATGTTTCCGGGTGATCTTGGATCTATTTTCGCAAGGCGCATCGAAATTTGACGTATCATTTTTATTTGTTATACTTATCGTTGAGTTTGTTTGGAGAGCCAAAAAACAATTCCGTCCATTGTAAACGCCCCAGGAAGACTTAAATAGCCCTGAGTCAATCGAAATCGTTTGACACTGCAAAGCTTTTTCAATTTCTCGATGGATTCCATGACCCCTTTACAAAAAATACTGATTTGCAGCGATCTGGACCGAACCATTATTCCGAATGGATATCAGGACGAATCGGTTCATGCCCGTCCGGTGTTGCGCCGGCTTGCCGACCACCCCCAGATTTATCTGGCTTATGTCAGCGGACGCAACAGGAAACTCATCTTCGATGCAATCGAGGAATATTATCTGCCCATACCGGACTATGCCATCGGAGATGTCGGAACAACCTTTTATCGAGTCATTGATGGTGACTGGCAATCGTCGGAGGACTGGAGCGATGAAATAGCTCAAGATTGGAAAGGATTAAGCTGGGAAGGACTTTCGGAATTTTTTGAGGATATCGAAGACCTGCGACTTCAAGAACCCGAAAAACAGAACAAACATAAATTGAGTTTTTACGCCGATCAAAATGTTGTTCAACAGCAATTGATGAAAAAAATTCACCTAACTTTAGCGGGAAAGGGGGTTCGGGCGAGTATAATTTGGAGCGTTGATGAAATCAACGCCATTGGTTTGCTGGACGTCATTCCAGCTCGCGCGAGCAAGCTGCATGCCATTCAATTCCTCATGCAGCAAGAACAATTTTCTGCGGGGCGCACCGTATTCGCCGGCGACAGCGGCAATGATTTGGATGTATTAACCAGCGGTCTGCAGGCGATTCTGGTAAATAACGCAACGGATGAAGTTCGCAAAGAAGCTGTAGAAAGGCTTCCCGACCAACTTCGGTCGAATTGCCTGTATCTGCCCGAAGGAAATTTTTATGGTATGAACGGAAATTACGCAGCCGGCCTCATAGAAGGATTGGTTCATTTTATTCCCGAAACCGAGGGGCTGGTTGCCCGGGCAATGCGAAAATCAAATAAGCTTCTCGATGGCGGACCCCATAACTTAACCCTTAAATTTGGGTGAAGAAGCTAAAATTTCTCAAACAGGTTAAAACAATCAAACGGAAAGGATCATGTGTGATATTAGTTATTGGTGAAATATTGTTTGATGAATTTCCAAATTACAGACGCCTTGGAGGTGCACCGTTCAATTTTACATATCATCTCAAGAATTTCGGTTTTGATGTCCGCTTCATCTCAAGAATAGGAATAGATGATGCCGGCAAAGAAATCTTAGAGATATTGGAATCGCTTGAATTTGATTTGGACGACATCCAGCTTGATGATGTACACCCGACCGGCCGTGTGACCGTTCATTTGGATAAAAACGGCAGCCCCCAATTTGACATTATATCTGATGTGGCCTACGATTATCTGGAATTTAATCCGGCAAACCATTTAGAGCTCATCGGTGAGGCCCGGCTCCTCTACTTTGGTTCGCTCATACAAAGAAGCGAAATCGGTAATAAAAATTTACATAGATTTTTCGCAGCTGACGAATCGGATGCCCGTAATTTTTACGACATTAACCTAAGGCCCGGCTGCTACAATAATACGATAATTGAAAAATCACTGTCAAAGGCTGATATATTAAAATTAAGTACAGAAGAACTTGAAATATTACGACAAATGCTCTCAATTGATAAAAACACGGAAGCATTCATTCAATATTTAATTAGAGAATATTCGCTGGCTACCGTATCGCTGACCAAGGGTAAGTCGGGAAGTGCGCTTTACATCAATCACGGTTCTTTCAGCGCTGAGGCGGCGGAGGCCGTAAAGGTTGTGGACTCTGTTGGCGCCGGGGATGCGTACGCTGCGATGTTAGCAGCCGGTATACTGAAGCGCTGGTCGGCACCGGAAATTTTACAGCGGTCTTCCCTGTTCGCATCCCGTATCTGCGAAATAAAAGGCGCAATTCCTGAGAATACCTCCTTTTATGAACCTTTCAGGCCATTATTCGGCCACAATTGAACCCATGCAAAACTACCAATATCACATTCAAATCTTCAGCATCCATGGCTTGCTGCGGGCAGAAAACATGCAACTGGGACATGATGCAGACACCGGCGGGCAAATCAAATATGTCGTTGAGCTCTGCGATGCAATCAGTCAAGTTGAAAATGTCAAGAAGGTGGAACTGTTTACGCGTTTTATTCAAGACAAAGCCGTATCCGAAGACTACGCCCAACCCATCGAGCAGATCAACGACAAATTCAGCATTATTCGCATCCAGTGCGGCGGGAAAAAGTACATGCGCAAGGAACTGCTCTGGCCGCATCTTGATGAATATGTTGATAAAACCATCAAGTACATCAAGCGTCAAAAAGCCATTCCCGACATTGTTCATGGCCATTATCCCGATGCAGGTTATATCGCCATGCAACTGGCGGAAATATTCGGCTTGCCTTTTGTCTATACCGGTCATTCCCTTGGACGCTCAAAATTGAAACGACTGCTTAACGAGGGCATGAAGGAGAATGATATAAAAAGAAAATATAAAATCGACCGTCGGATCCAAATGGAAGAGGAGATACTGAAGAAAGCCGATCTGATCGTTGCCAGCACCCACCAGGAGGTCAAGGAACAATACGAACAATATGACAACAAGGACGTGCCTAGATATCATGTGATGCCACCGGGGCTTGATATAGACAAATTCTATCCATTTTATCACGATATGTTGCCGGAGACAGCCAAAGATGAAATCGAACTATATGCCCAGGCGTCCATGCTGGAGGAGCTGAATCGTTTCTTCATGCATCCCGACCGCCCGGTCCTCCTCTCACTGTGTCGCCCTGACAAGCGCAAAAATATTGCAGGATTGATCAAAGCTTACGGCGAGGATCTAGAATTGCAGTCAATGGCTAATTTGGCCGTTTTTGCCGGCATTCGCAAGGATATCACCGAAATGGAAGACAATGAGCGGGATGTGCTGACCGAGATTCTCCTGCTAATGGATAAATACGATTTATACGGCAAAATTGCCATCCCTAAAAGACATGATTTCGAGCATGAAGTCCCCGAGTTATATCGGATTGCGGCGGAAAAAAGAGGCGTTTTTATCAATTCCGCTTTGATAGAGCCGTTCGGCCTAACCCTTATTGAGGCGGCCGCCTGTGGACTGCCGATCGTCGCGCCTGACGACGGTGGGCCTCGGGATATCATTAAAAATTGTCGATGTGGCCTATTGGTGGATACCACAGACACCAAAGCCATCGCCGCCGCCGTTAAACAAATTATTACCGACAGTGAAAACTGGAAGCAATATTCAAAAGCCGGCATCATGAATATTCGCAAGCATTACACCTGGGAAAGCCATGCAACATTGTATATGGAACAGGTAAGTCGCATTTTTGCCGACCAGGTTGACGAAAAAATGAGAGTCGCAGTGCCGTCCGATGCCATTGGACGCCGTCTTGCAGGGTTGAAGTACTTCATTATCGCAAATATCGACAACACCCTGGTTGGCGGCAGCAACGAGGACCTGACGGTGCTTTTGGATCTGCTTCAGCAAAACCATGCAGATATCGGGTTCGGATTGGCGACCGGTCGTACCATCGATTCGGCGACCGAATTTTTAGCAAATCATCATATACCTTTACCGGATGTCCTCATCACATCTGTGGGTGCAGAAATTTACTACGGGAAAAACCTGCATTTTGGGCGCGGCTGGGAAACCCATATATCCGCTAAGTGGAACCGTGAAAAAATCGTCGAACTGCTTCAGGACTTTAATTTTTTAGAATATCAGAAAGGTGAAGTTCAGCGGCAATATAAAGTGAGTTATGAAATAGAGCCGGGCAAAGACCGCCTGACGATGATTCATGAAAGGTTGCTCAGAAATAAATGCCGTTATAATTTGATTTACTCTCAGGACAAATATTTGGATATTCTTCCATTCCGGGCATCCAAGGGCAAGGCGATCCGCTACCTGAGTTATAAGTGGGATATTGCACTGGGAAACTTCCTGGTCTGCGGAGACTCCGGAAATGATGAAGAGATGCTGCGTGGCGAACTGCTGGGAGTGGTCGTGGGCAATTACAGCCCTGAACTTAAAAAACTAAGGGGGATCCGGGGCATTTACTTTGCCAAGCGTAAATATTCCGGCGGTATACTTGAAGGAATTAAAAAATATAAATTTATGGAAAAAGCCACGCAGCGCTAAAGGATCAGGCGCTCTGAAAATATTTTTCACGCGCTTGAAGCAAATCTTCGCCATTCTATGGTAATATGGTCTTGCCACTCAGACACCAAGACGCAAAGATGAGAATTGAGCATAGATTACGCTTTTGGTCTTGCCGAACTATATGGCGATTTTCTCTTTGCTATCTGTGGAGCCGAATCGGGAACTTATCATGAAAAATATCTTAGACGAGATACTGAATAAAAAAGACCGACAAGAATTCAAGGAATTTGTGACATTTGTTGCCAACGAGCCTACGGGTATCTGCCTCAGAAACGGCATCATACAGCTTTTTCGCCAGTACTGTGATCAGCATAAAAAGTCTCAAAAGTTTCGCCGAAATTCATCGTTGTTCGATTTTTTAAAAAAGACGCAGGAGCTTTTCCTGGCAGATGGGACTCTAGTGATGCTGCACCGATATGGATTCGCAAAGTATCATTTCTGCCGCATTCGCCTGGATGGAGAATATATGGAAGAGATCTCGCTCAAAGACTATCTAGACTTGAGAGATCTTTATTTTCTGAAAAAAAAGAGAGACAATTACCAACTAAAAATAGATTTTATGCCGTTTTATGATTTTTCCCCGTCGATTCGAGATACCCGCAGCGTTGGTAATGGCATTCGTTTCCTGAATCGCTATATGTGCAGTAACATATTCAGCCGGCCTAAGGAGTGGAATACAAACCTTTTTCAATTTATTCAGCTGCACCAGCATGACGGCCGGCAATTGCTTGTCAACGGCGCCCTGATCAGGGATTCAGAAATATTTTACAATAAGCTTGAAAAAATGCTGGCATGGCTGAAACGCAAAAATCCGGAGGCATCGTATAGCAGCGTTGAAACCCGGATGAAAAAAGAAGGGTTTGAGGTTGGCTGGGGTAACACGGTAGAGCGAATATCAAGTACTATCCAAACCCTTCTGGACCTTATCAACGAACCCACTGATTTTCTGTTGGAGAATTTTATTTCTCGCGTGCCGATGCCCCTCATCTCGAAGATTGCGATAATCTCTCCCCATGGATGGTTCGGGCAAACCAATGCGCTTGGCAAACCGGATACCGGCGGCCAGGTTATTTATATCCTCGATCAGGTGCGGGCTCTTGAAAAGCATCTGACAAAAGAAATTCGACTGACCGGATTGGACGTCAAACCTAAAATCGTCGTGCTTACCCGTTTAATCCCTGAGGCGGAAGACACAAGCTGTAATCAGCGAATAGAGGAAATTTTCCAGACTGAGAACAGCTATATTCTGAGAGTGCCTTTCCGAGACAGTCAATATAATATCGTCAAACACTGGATATCGCGGTTTAAAATCTGGCCTTATCTTGAAACGTTTGCAGAGGATGCCTCCAGAGAATTGATGAGTGAATTTAAGGGACGCCCGGATCTGATCATCGGCAACTATTCAGATGGCAACCTGGTGGCCTCTCTGCTTTCCGATAAGCTCGATGTCATCCAGTGCACCATCGCACATGCGCTCGAGAAAACAAAATATGCTTTTTCCGACTTGCATTGGCGGGAAAACGAAAATGACTACCATTTTTCACTTCAGTATACAGCGGATATTTTTTCAATGAATAAGTCTGATTTTGTCATCACCAGCACTTTACAGGAAATCGCCGGAACCGAAAATACAATGGGTCAATACGAGTCATATCAGTTTTTTTCATTGCCTGAACTTTATCAGGTTGTCAATGGGGTCAATCTATTTGCCCCCAAATTTAATGTTATTCCACCCGGGGTCGACGAAGAATTGTATTTCCCCTACGACCAAAAAGAAAAAAGGATACAGACCAAATGGCAGCAATGGGAGAACCGGCTGTTCCACGATAATGCTGATGACCTCTATGGCGATCTGGACTATCCGGACAAAATTCCTTTATTCACGATGGCCCGATTTGACAAAATAAAGAATATTACCGGATTGATTCAGGCCTTTGGCATGAGCAAAAAGCTACAGAATTCCTGTAACCTCATTTTTGCCGCCGGCACCATTCGCGTCGAAGAATCCAGTGATTCCGAAGAGCGAAATGAGATCATTAAGGCGTATGATCTGATTGAAAGCTATAACCTACATGGGAAAATCCGTTGGCTGCCCAGCATCAACAAACTTGATACCGGCGAAGTATATCGTATTATTGCCGATCACAAGGGGATATTTGTGCAACCCGCTTTATTCGAAGCGTTCGGACTGACGATAATCGAAGCTATGGCTTCCGGGCTTCCCACCTTTGCACCCAAATTCGGCGGCCCACTTGAAATCATTGAATATGGAGTCAGTGGATTTTTAATGAATACCAGTAAGCCGGAGTTGATTGCCGACAGCCTGGAAAACTTTATCGAGCAATGCCAAAAGGATGAGAATTACTGGGAAACGATATCCGAAAATGGAATTCGCCGAGTTCAAAAGCATTTCAATTGGAAATCTTACAGCCAACGCATGATCAATCTGGCAAAGCTTTATGGGTTCTGGCGCTACGCTGTATCGGGTAAAGGAATGATTGAACTGGATCGTTATTGTGATCTAATTTATCATTTTCTTTTAAAGGAAAAGGCTCAGAACCTCATGACCCAGTTGTCTCCCGAGTAAATCAGCAAAATTGGGTTTGTAGTTTATTTTTGAAAATTTTTGCTTTCGCATCGAATCCCTAAAATATGTGAATTAGAGATTACTTCTGCAATTCAATAACAATGCGGGGCACAGAAAGTATTAATTAGCCACTCCAACCTATAGCTAGAGTCTTTTCTTAAAAGTGGACATTACGGCTATTATCTATATTTACGCGTGATTCCAATTCGAAGTTGATTGCATATACAAACTCACAATAGAAAAACTGAGAAATAATTACTCTTTTAAACTATCTACTTTTACCGCAGGGATCAGTTCCACAAAGAGCTTATCATCACCCGAATAAACGTCGGATATATCCATTTTGACTGTTAACAATTGATTTATTAATTTTGATTTTATGGGTTTTAAATTGCTCAAATCAAAGGGATATTCTACGCTGCCGAGAGCTGTCAGCAAAGAATTCAGCAACATATCGCCTTGGCTGAATTCCTTTTGATCTTTTGTTCCCTGCAGATTAGGCAAGATCAAAAGCTTCTTATTGATTTTATCAAATTTAAACGCGACTTCCCAACGGCTCGGCAAATTCACCTCGCCGACCACAAAATTTATGGTCTGTTTGCCGACTTTTGTCGCATATTTGATTTTCTTGCCGCTGATGAGAGAAGAGAATAAGATTTTGCCTTTTTGGATTTTGATATTATCGATTGATTTAATATATAGTGAGCCGATAAAATTTTTGCCGAAATCCATTTTATACGGCAGCAGAGGCTTGATGGCCCTGGCAAGGCTTTGGGCCGGAATCACAGCCGTCATTTCTTTTAAGCTGTCGACTTGAGCGCTTAATGAAGTAGATAGTAAAAGCAACAAGAGGGGCACCAATACGGATCTGCTAAAAACATTCATATCAACATACCTTCCAAACAAAATTATAGAATTTAATATTTGTTCCAGAGAACTCGGACTTCAGGAGCCCCCTGAAGGGATTTAGAGTTAAACTTGGGGAGTATTGGAGTTGTGGAGCAATGGAAAAACATTGCCGTGCATATTTGCGCAATTAGTATGGTTAGAGCACAATAACTGGAGTCTGCTTTGGCCCACTTTCAGACACTGAACAAATTATCATATTGCCGACTTATATTAAACTCTGTCTACGACTCTCAATCTGAATTACACACATTGCTCCAGCACTCCAATATTCTAACACCCCATCTCTCCATTACTCCATCATTCCACCACCCCACCATTCCAATGGCCGACAGTTTCAAAAACTTTTACCAACCTCGAAAAAACACTTTTTCACAGGTCATGATTTTCAAAATATATACAATGCGCCAGGCAAACATTGTCGGCACAGGCCGGAATCAGGCCATGATCCACTCGGTGATGGCAGAGGTTGCACTTTTGAGCGATATCCTTGTCATCATCAAAAGCGATCGCATCATATGGGCATTCATCGATGCAGGCTTGACACCCGGAGCACAGATCATAGTCCATTACGACAATTCCGTCATCTCTTTTGCGAATGGCCTCTTCCGGGCAGGCATCGGCACAAGGCGGTTCATCGCAGTGTCGGCACAGGTTGACCTGAAAAATAAATTCCGATTGATCGTCGATCGGCCGCGGTCCATCTTCCCGCACCGAAATCAATTTGACCCCCTCGGGCACCCGGTTCTCCTGCTTGCAGGCAACTTCACAGGTTCTGCAACCCCAGCAGAGGTCATTGTCTATACTTAGTTTAAATAATGACATGCGATCTTCCTTCAATTACTTGAAAACTATACATGGATCAAATTTAGGAATTCAGGGATTTAGGAATTTAGGGATTAAAGACATTCTGTCTATTTAATCCCTCAATTCTTCAATTGTCATTTATTTTCCTCGGGATAAACCTTACACAACAAGGTCCGCACACTGGTGGCCCCCATGGCCGGGTCGCAGCTATCATATGCGTTGTCGGTCAAAATATTGATATTGGACTCTTCCCAGCCATGGCCGGGGTCTTTTTTCTCGGGAAACCACCAGCCATGTTCAGCGGAAACAATCCGGGGATCCATACCGTCAAACAGTTTCGCTCGCTGCCGCACTTTTCCCCTGGCAGATTCTATAATGACCCAGTCCCCTTCCCGAATGCCTTCTTTATCGGCCGTCGCCGGATGAATTTCAACAACCGGCTCCGGGTGCAGCTCGCGCATCCATGGCAGTTGACGGTTTTCGGTGTGGAAAAAGCCCGGCAAACGCCGGCCGGTAATCAGGATATAAGGGTAATCTTGGTATAGGTCCGGCGTGCTCAATGGGCTTTCCGGCGGTTCGCGATACTGCGGCAAGGGATCATAGCCCCAGTTCTCCAGCAGGGTTGAGTAAAGTTCAAATTTTTTCGTGGGGGTCGAAAAACCTCGCTCCTTATACTTTTGATATTTGACTTCCCCGCGGACATAATCTTTTCTCTTAAACTCCTGCCAGGTCATCCCCATGGGTTCGAGGATGTAATCCAGGCCGCCTTCAAAATCATCCCACCAGTGATCACCCTGCCCGACCCGGTGACCGAGGGAATTGAGCATTTCATGATCGGAACGGCACTCACCGACTTGAACAACTTTGCGCCGGGGTAGTAGAAAACCGTGCCGCTTCCAAAAATCACCGATATAGTCCATCTCCAGCCAGGTGGTGGCGGGCAAAACGACATCTGCCAGCTCGGCGGTCGGCGTCAGAAAAAAGTCGGCCACGGCCATAAACTCCACTTTTTCAAGCGCCCGGTAGACCTCTCTGGCATTTGCCCGGGTAAGCACCGGATTGGAGCTGATCAAAAACAGCATTTTTACCGGATACGGTTTTTCCTCGATAATCGCATCCCAGACGCACTTGGGATTGATGATGGCAAAATTGCCGGCCAGTCGAAAGCGGTCGCCGCCCAGCCGCTTTTCAGCCTGCTGCGCCGGCAGCAACCGGTGAGCACCGAAATTTCCCACATTTCTGATTTTAGGGGGGTTGAATAACACCTGGCCGCCTTTGGCATCGATGTTGCCTGTGATGCCCATCAGGGCCATCAGAGCCCGGTTGTTGTCGGCGCAGTTGATCTGCTGCTCGATGGCCACCCCCCACTGGATGGCCGCCGGCCGGGTGGTTGCAAACAAGCGGGCCGCCTGTTCGATCTTGTCCCGGGGCACCCAGGTGATTTCTGCGACTTTATCCAGGGGATACTGATTGACCCGCTCGACAAACTGTTCCCAGCCGTATACATGCTCGGCAACAAATTCCTGATCATAAAGATTTTGATTTACAATCACATGGAGCATACCCAGCGCCAGGGCCGTGTCGGTGCCGGGTCTGAGCGGCAGCCAGACGTCGGCCCGGGCCGATATCGGCGTGCGTCTGGGATCTACGGCAATCAGTTTGGCTCCCGCATTCAAGCTGTTGGAAAAGGGCTCGCCCTTGTAGCAATCCGGGTTGCTGATCGTCAGATTATTGCCCCAGACCATGATGCACTTGGGGTTATTTTCGTAATCGACAATCGGATTTGAACCGCAGGTGATGATACTGGTGGCAATGCGGGGACCATAGCAAAAATGACCGGCGGTCAGCACATTGGGAGTCCCCAGCAAGTTGGCAAAACGGTATATCACGGCCTCGTTTTCGCGGCCCGTTCCGTAGCCCAGCACAATGGATTCCGCCCCGCAACGATCCCGATAGTCGAGCATTCGATCGGCAATGGCACCCAACGCTTCATCCCAGGTAATACGTTCCCATTTCCCGCTGCCCTTTGGTCCGACCCGGCGCACCGGGTAGGTCAACCGATCCGGGTGATAGGCCAGCTGGGTGGAGGCAATCCCTTTGCTGCAAAGGGTCCCATGATTAATGGGGCAATCCGGATCCCCCGCAATCTTGGCCACTTTACCATCTTTGGTGTAGACCAGAACCCCGCACCCCCCATGGCACATCCGGCAGTGGCTCTTCGTCACGGCGTCGAATCCGTAAACTTCCATTTCCCGTTCGACATTGGTGTATTTGAATTCGCCCATTTCCGGCCTCCTACTGCTGATAGGTTCTGGGTTCCGGGTTCAAAAGTTACAACCGAAAAGTACTGCACGCCTTAGAGTCATAATAGTAAATTCTTTGCATTTTATGAAGAAACTTGTTTCACCACGAAGTTCACGAAGAAATCATAAAGTCCATATTTTAATTTTTACCTTTGCGTTCTTCGTGGTCTAATTTCTCTTTGGATCCGGCTTGGCCGGGTTAGGAATGCATAAAATGTAAAGAATCCGAGCTCAGAGGATCTGGATTTCAAAACTGGCTTAAATAATGAATTATTGTATAAAGCTATATGATTCTTCGGGAGATTTATCAACCCTGAACGATGAACCTCGAACCCTGAGCCTTGAACCTATAACCCCTGAACCTCGAACCTCTGAACCCAGAACCTTCAACCCTGAACCTCGAACCCAGAACCCGAAACCTGAAACTTAAAGTATTTCTCGCAGAAGGGCCGCACAGGTATCTGAGAGCTTAACGCCGGTCTCTTCGACAGCGATTGCCTCCTGCTCACAGATCTCAACACAACTCAGGCAGCCGACACAATCTTTAGCGTTAACCGCAGCAGACTTGCCATTTCGCATCTCAAATACGTCAGCCGTGCAGACTTCTAGACATTCTTCACAACCATTGCATTTCCCACGGTCCAGTTCAACCTCAAAACTCATTTCCTAAAATATCCTCGCTGGAGTCTGCTATGCAGATTAATTAAACACTTCGGAATTTCTACAATCCATTTGTGAGCGAAGCGAACCATGTTCGCTATCTTCTTAATATTCCACATATAGAGTTTGTCTGATAACCCGAACGGTTTTTAAGCCGAATTTCGGCTGAACAGAAATTAATTAATGAATTAATCATTAATTGTGTGCAGGAGTAAAAGAAAAAGATCACAGTAGATAA
>Ga0056115_1000579_pt1 | contig 16592 bp, 15 predicted proteins | sample WorMetOlspDAHAB1_FD_77007 | JGI IMG/M metagenome (GOLD analysis project Ga0056115, IMG submission 77007) | Marine gutless worms symbiont microbial communities from Max Planck institute for Marine Microbiology, Germany - Olavius sp. DAHAB.1 ...
CCCTTTTATCTACTGTGATCTTTTTCTTTTACTCCTGCACACAATTAATGATTAATTCATTAATTAATTTCTGTTCAGCCGAAATTCGGCTTAAAAACCGTTCGGGTTATCAGACAAACTCTTCAGTTTTAATCAAAGAATTCCTCGCAGCTCTGCTGCGGGGTAAAAGGTGCGAACGAAGCGAGTTTCCTTTTGCGTCCAGAGCTTGCTCTGGGATTCATACCTTTGATTCATTGAGGGATCGAAGTATTTTTTTTGACAGCCGCAGACCACAGGCCTTCAGCAGAAACGGAAATCGGGATCGGACCAGGGCAAAATTATAGCAATTAAGACATTCATCTTAATTTCCACATGTCCTTTGTGATCCGACCCGCTGTCGTATTTTAAATCTCCGACACCAATCGCAACCCTATTGAAATTGGCCGGTATCAACGTAATCACTTTTAAAGAGGCTCCAGAAATCCTCGGCGAGGCCGGCCTCAATATAGGAATAGGGAAGCCAGCCGTAGCCGCCCTCGCCCCATCCCGTACCCCAGGAATTACGGATTTTAACGGCCCCCTTGTCCTTGCCGATCTTGCGGTTGTCGTCATACCCTACGGCCACCACCGCATGCCCACCTTTGACGGAGTCAAACGGACCCGGAAATCTGAACTCGCCTTTACTGTTGCCGAAGTTGTAAACCGTAAACCCGAACATGGCGGGATAGCCGGCGGAAAGGAAATTTTTCAAGCGGGCGAGTATTTGGGTTGTTGAAACCGTCGTCCGGTCCAACCGGTAGTATTTGATGCTCTGATAATTCTGTGCGTAGGAATAGCAAAATGCATTGGGCTCGTCATCGTAGCTGCTGGTAATATATGGATAGTATTCTTCCGGCGGGATGCCGAACAGAACCATCGCCTTCATGGTGGTGCGCAGCCAGGCTCCGGTATCCCCGGTCCAGTGGAGCAGGTTGCGGGTCACCTTGTAAAGAAAAAGGCGTGACGCATCGAGGTGATGCCCGAATGCTCGATTCTCGTAGTACTCCAAAAGCCCCACCCCTGCATTGGCCGTACAGGAGCCGATGTCACCCTGGTCTTCGATAGGTGAACACAAATTTGAAAGATCGACACTTTTCTTAGGCCCTGCTTTCGTGACTTTAAGAGCCCTTGACTTATGAAATAATTTTGCAATTGGTTCTGCTTCCGGCGTAAAATCCCTGATGTCCGGAAGATCTCTCTGCCAGCCCATACTATATCTAGTTGCCATTTTAAAATCCTCCTTTCTAAAAAGATAGTTTTGAGTTTCGACGTCGGGGCCTGACAATAAATCCAGTGGAATAAGATGGGCAATTGTGAGGCTCCGGTACCATTTCAGACTAGTATGAATCCGATCATGAAGGTCGTTTGTGCCTTTCACCGGCAGGAAGTTCCTAAGATACCTAATCCTTTCAATACCGCATTAAGGAAAATTCGCCTCCGGTACGCAGAGATCAATGAAGTGTTGCAAAGGCTATGAGGGACATCTGCTGCAACTTGAGATGGAAAACCTCGGAGTGCGGTTTGTATGGTCCGCAAGTGATTTAGACCATAGCTTCAGCTCCAGTAATTGATGGGTAGAATGCTCCCAGAACCTTTCAAGGCAGAGCTATCCGGCTCCAACCTGGCCCGGAGGGCCGGGAATTCAATACTAGACCAAAGAGCCGATTCCAGTGAGACGATGTCTTGCTGAATCAATCTCGAATAATGCAAAGCCAATGCCAGACGGCCAAGTCACCAGTAGGGTTATTTTAACCTCTTGTAATAATTAACTTTTTAATTTAGCTGGTTTCATTAAATATACAGAAAAATCGCTGGCCCGGTTTAAAACTGCAAAGAAAGTTGGCATCGGCATAAACGATGTTGACATTGGCTGAATGAAAATTAGGCGTCACGTCTTCATTTGACCGTTACATTATAATTGATAGCTTCAAACGAAGCCCCATGTTTTTTCCATCTGCGGTAGTCTCGGAAATCGCTCAACTTAATTCCTGAATAAAGTTGACCGATCTTTATAATTCGACATTGACAACCGACCCCACCTTCGGTATTTGGATGTTCATTGTTTCAATAGTCTTTCTATAAAAAGGAAAAACTTATGAAAGCGGATGATAAACGAATTTACCTTGAAGACATCGGGGAGATTGTGATGTCACGGGGCGGCAAGGATATATGGCTGGTTAAAGGAATTACCCGGCACGAGGATTTTAAAGACCGCTGCCTGCCTGAGAGGATTTACGTGGTTGATTTTCCCGGCCGGGGGGCCGGTGAAGAATTTTTGCTCAGCCGCCAGGCCTGCGGGCCGGAAAAATTTTTGATGATCAAAGAGATCGGCCATGACATGATTCGACTGTTCGAACGCATGTTCGAGGGACGGCTGGCCCAGTTTGTGATTCTGTGGGGCGGGCGTCCGCTGGATCTGCTGGATGCCAATCCGCCACTCCTGCGCCCCGAACTGCTCGACACCACCTACATCAAGCTCACCCGGGTGGAAGACCAGGCAAAATTTCGCGGCTGGGATATTGTCGAGACTTCCTTTGTCGGGGAGTGGTGGCAAGACGATACCTGGATCATCATGGAAGAATGCATCGCCTCCGGCCAAACCCTGACTTATTTTGTTGAAGAAGCGCTCGGCCATCACAGGCCCAAAAAAATATTTCTCTTCCCGGTGTGCGCCAGCCTGGAAGGACTGGAGGGAATCTGCCGGCTGTGCAATGATGCCGGGGTCGAACTGGTGCCGGTTTACAATGGCGCCTTAATCGAGGTGGCCGAAGAAGGTGTCACCATGCCCTTCACCGATCTTGGCCTGCAACCGCGCACCATCATCACCCACCATTTTTACCACGACCTCAAGGACCGTTACCAGGGGACCCCCCTTTGCTGGGTAGGTGACATCGGGGACTCGATTTACAAACCCGAGGATCACCTGATAGAAACCTTCAGCGACATGCTGGCCGTGGGGATGGATTTTGACCGCGAGGATTTTTCGCTCTGGAGTCCGATTATGCGCTCCGAACATTTCCTGACCCGCTTTGAAACCGAACACCCGGAAGTCTTTAAGGCGGTGAGGCAATATTTGAGACCGTAACGGTTAAACGAGTCATTTAAGAGCGGTATTACTGATAAAATGTCACAAAACACACAGGCAAAAATCCCAGGCATTTTTCGATCCGAGATGGCCCTGTGGATTGGCATCATCACCACGCTTGTATTTTTCACTGTCGGCAAAAACTGGCTGATGGATCTATCGAATCCCCTGAAGTATGGCTTCTTTTTTATCTGGCTATTTATCGTTATGCTGTGGCTGTCGTTCGGTGTGGTGCGGCACGCTGACTGCCTCGCGGTTCTTCTCGGAGAGCCATATGGCACGCTTATCTTAACGCTGGCGGTCATCAGTATTGAAGTCATCATGATAGCGGCAGTTATGCTCACCGGTGAAAATAATCCCACGCTGGCCCGGGACACCATGTTTTCGGTGCTGATGATTGTATTAAACGGCATGTTGGGTCTGACATTATTAATGGGTGGTCTGCGCCATCATGAACAGGAATACAGTTTGTCGGGTGCCAGTGCCTATCTGAGTGTATTGTACCCACTGGCATTGCTGGGTCTGGTCGTGCCGCGCTTCACGACGTCTGCGCCGGGCGGACAGGTTTCTACCTTGATGGCTTTCTACCTTCTCGTCATGTCCGTTGGCCTCTATACTGTATTTTTACTGATCCAGACCATGCGGCACAGTCACTTTTTTAAGCAACCAGCCTATAAAAAAGAAGATGACTTAGCCGAAGATAATCACCATCATGGAGATTTGATTATCAGATCTGTTGGATACCACGCTGTATTCATAGTGTTAACCATGCTACCTATCGTATTGCTGTCAAAAAGCATGGCAAAGTTAGTGGATCACGGCATTGTCTATCTTCAAGCACCACAGGCATTAGGCGGTTTTCTCGTGGCCATTCTGGTATTGTCGCCTGAAGGTCTGGGTGCTGCAAAAGCCGCCATTGCCAATAAATTGCAGCGCACTGTCAACATTGCTCTGGGATCGGCATTGGCAACCATTGGCCTCACCATACCTGCCGTATTGGTTATTAGCCTATTGACCGGTCGTATCATAGAACTCGGGCTTGAGCCGGTCGAAATTGTTTTGCTGATACTGACGCTCCTCGTGAGTACGGTCAACTTTGTTACCGAACGCACCAATGTCTTGAAAGGAGCGGTACACCTGATTATATTTATTTCCTATATTATTCTTATTTTTGACTAAACTGCTTGCAGGTTTACGCGAAATCATAAGGGGGGATAATGGATACGCCTGACAAATCCGAAAAGGGATCATGGATAACGAATAAAACCTTTTTAGCCTTCTTTGGAGCCTTGTTTGCGTTAATTTTCATCACTTTGGTGATTGTGATCAGTGTCGCCACCCAAGTGGAAGATATTGAGGAAAAGTTAAAATACATTCCGCCACAAACCACAGCTGCTGAAATACCGTCCAAAGCCGTGGTTGCAGGCCAGATGGTTTACGTACCCACTTATTCGCATATTTATGCGAGGGGCGGAAAACCTTTTCTGTTGGAAGCTACGCTCAGTGTTCGTAATTCAGACCCAAAAAAAGACATTACAATTGCTGCTGTTCGCTATTATGATACGAATGGAAAATTGATCAGGGATTATCTTGAAAAACCGATGCTGCTAAAATCCCTGGCGACGACCGAGTTTCTGGTTCCTCAGAAAGAAATTGAAGGGGGATCGGGTGCCAATTTTATAGTGGAATGGATTTCAGATACGAAGGTCAATAAGCCGGTCATTGAAGCTGTTATGATAGGCATCGAAGGGCAGACAAGCATATCATTTGTTAGAGCTGGTATCGCAATCGAGAATTAAAAAGGCTCAATAGGATTTCCAACTGGTTTTTCCTCTGCAGATTGCGGCACCCCTGCAACCTTCAGGTCTCCTGCCCTGCTTCACTTTTCTGCTTCTGAAGTTCTTGTCCTCTGATCTTCTTAATTTCTATTCCTCACGGCGCAAAACGAAAATCCACATCGATCGAGCGGTCTTCCAGCGCCAGCCGGCTGATCACGGGCGGGGTTTGGGCGATGATCTTGCCGTGCCGGATCACGTACAGACGGGCCGGCTTTAAGCGCAGGGCCTCATATTGGTCTTGGGCCTGCAAAATGACCATATCCGCCCGGCAGCCCGGCTTCAGCCCGTAACCTTCAAGTCCCATGACTTTTGCTGCATTGACCGTCACGGCATCAAATATCTGCCCCATCTGGGCCCGGCCGGTCATCTGGGCCACGTGCAGCCCCATATGGGCGACCTCCAGCATGTCGTGGGAGCCGAAGCTGTACCAGGGGTCCATCAGCGCATCCTGGCCGAAAGCCACGTTAATTCCGGCTTCCATCAGTTCTTTGACCCGGGTCATTCCGCGTCTTTTGGGATAGGTGTCATGGCGGCCCTGAAGTGTGATATTGATCAACGGATTGGCCACCAAATGCATGCGCGCTTCGGCCATCAGAGGGATCAGTTTGCTGACATAGTAGTTGTCCATGGAGTGCATGGACGTCAGGTGCGACCCGGTCACCCGGTCCTGCAACCCCAGGCGCCGGGTTTCGGCGGTCAGCATTTCGATGTGGCGCGATAGGGGGTCGTCGCTTTCATCACAGTGCATATCGACCCGCAGACCGCGTTCGGCGGCCAGTTTACAGAGGGTGGTTATCGAAGCGCTTCCGTCCGTCATGGTTCTTTCAAAGTGCGGTATGCCGCCGACCACGTCGACTCCCAGGTCCAGAGCCCGTTCCAGATTCGCGGCACTAGCCGGGCAGCGAAAATATCCATCCTGGGGAAAAGCCACCAGTTGCAGATCGATATAAGGTTTGATTTCCTCGCGTACCTCTATGAGAGCTTTTACCGCCAGCAGTCGATCATCACTGACATCCACATGGCTGCGGATGGCCAGGGTGCCGCGCGCGATGGCCCAGTGACAAAGGTTTAGCGCGCGGTCTTTAATGTTTTCAGCGGTTAAATTGGGTTTAAGCTCGCCCCACAGCTCGATGCCCTCCAGCAGGGTGCCGCTCTCATTAACCCGCGGCCGACCATAGGTCAATGTCGAATCCAGGTGGAAGTGACAGTCCACAAAGGGCGGTGACACCAGCCGTCCGGTTGCATCGATTTCTTGATGTGCCCGGACATCGAGAGCGGGCGCAACATCTGCAATCAGACCGTTGTTCACGGCGATGTCCAGCCCTGTGCGTCCGTCCGGCAGATTGGCGTTTCGAATGATTAGGTCCAGCATGGGAAATCCCCTATAAATGACGAGTGACGAATGTCGAACGACGAATTAAGGAAGAAAATCATTTTAAATTTTTGCTGTTAAGAAATCTGAGCTTGCAGACCATGCCAGCGCTTAATAATTTAAAAAATAGACATCAAACCATATAATCGTAGTCAAAGGCGGCTCTTGGATGAAACTTCATCACCTAAGCATAATTCGAACCGGCAAAATCGCGGTTACCCCGCTAAAAAGCAGCGGGATGCAAGCAAAAACCGCTCCCACAACTTATAAAGCCCGCTCCCCAAGATTGACCGAAAGCAATATCATATAAAATTCGACCTTCCCCTATCCTTTCTCTTCCCGACGGTAGGGTTTGAGCAAACCGGCTGGAACGGCGGCCCTGCGCGAGACACTGATCAGGGCGACAATCGTCAAAAGATACGGAATCATCAGAAACAGGTGGAAGGAAATGGCGATCCCCAGACCCTGCAGCCTCAACTGGAGTCCATCCAGAAATCCGAATATGAGCGCTCCCAGGGCGCCCTTAAACGGATTCCAGTTGCCGAAAATGACCATGGCGATGGCAACCCAGCCGCGGCCGCCGATGACATCGATCAGAAACATGTTCTGATGGGCCAGGGTCAGAAAGGCGCCGCCGAAAACCAGGCACAGGGTCCGGGTCAGGGTAACGTTGACCCCGACGGTGTCGGCCACCACCGGATTTTCGCCTACGGTGCGGATCTTCAGGCCCAGCCGGGTTTTATAAAGCAGGATCGACACGACCGGAATCAGAAGCCAGGCGATATAGGTCAGTGAATATTGCGTAAAAAGACCCGGACCGATGATCGGAATTTTCGCAAGCAGCGGCAGGGTAATCTGTCTGAAAGGCTCGATGGTGGGCGGCACGGTGGGGGAGCCGAAATACAGCCGGTAGATGAACATGGCCAGCCCGGTGGCAAACAGGGTGATGCCCAGACCCGACACGTGCTGACTCAACCCCAGATTGACGGCCAGAAACGCCATCAGCAGCCCCAGCAGCATGCCGACCATGGCAGCGGCCAGCACACCGGCCCAGATCGAACCCGAGTTGAAGGTGACCAGAAAACCCGTCATGGCCCCCATCAGCATGATGCCTTCGATGCCCAGGTTCAGCACACCGGACCGCTCAGCCAGAATTTCGCCCAGCGTGGCAAATATAATCGGCGTTGCCATCCGCATCGTGGCACCGATCAGCCCTGAAATAAATGCTACATCAAGAAGCTCGCTCATTTCTTGCGCACCCACCTGATTTTGTATTCGGTAAACAGCAGAAAGATGAGCATCACCATCAGCGCCATACCCTGGATGACTTCAGCGATATACGTTGGAACGCCGGTCATGCGGCTCATGGTCTGGGCACCGACAATAATTACACTAAAAAACAATGAAGAAAACAATACGCCCACCGGATGGAGGTTTCCCAGCATGGCAATCACAATCCCGGAATAACCGTAGCCGGGAGAGATATCCATAATCAGACGGCGCTGGATGGCACACAACTCCCCGACGCCGGCCAGTCCGGCCAGCCCGCCCGATATCAGGGCCGTCCACAGGATCACCCGGGTCGAATTGATGCCGCCGAAACTGGCGGCCCGGGCATTTACGCCCACCGCCCGGGACTGGTAACCAAAGGTGGTTTTCTTGTTGATAAACCAGATTACCAGCATGGCCAGAAATGCCAGCGGAATCCCCAGATGGAAACGCGAACGCGCTATCAGCATGGGATACTCGGCAGCCGCGATGATGGCCGAGGATCGCGGCCAGCTCGAACCGGGCTGCTGCAGGGGCCCAAAAAGCAGCGCCCCCATGATATGGACCATGACATAGTTTAACAGCAGGGTCGAGACCACATCATCCACATTGAGCTTGGTTTTGAGAAACGCCGGAATCGAGGCCCAGAGCCCCCCGGCCAGAAAGCCCCCGATAATGACAATCGGCAGCACCAAAGGCTTGGCAACACCGCCCAGCGAAATACCCAGGGCCGTGGCCACCAGGGCGCCGGCCAGCAGCTGGCCTTCGGCCCCGATATTCCAGAATTTGGCCCGAAACGCAAAGGCCACCGCCAGACCGGTCATTAGCAGGGGGCTGGCCTTTACAAACGTCTCCAGCAGATTGAACCGGGTTCCGAGGGCGCCGTAGAACAGGTAATAATATGATTTCCAAAAATTCCCGCCGGCAATCAGGATCGGAATGGCGGACAAAATCAGCGTCACAATAATCGCCGCAATTGGAATGACCATTTTGGCCCAACCCGGCAGGGGTTTGAGTTTTACAATCCTGAATCCGATCACCGGTGCACCCCCCTGAATCCGATCACTGGTGCACCCCGCTCATCCAAAGACCGACCTGTTCGCGGGAGGCATTCTCAGCGCGTGAATCTCCCATTAAGGCTCCTTCATACAATACGACAATGCGGTCACTCAGGTTAAATATTTCATCCAGATCTTCAGAGATCAGAAGAATACCCGCACCTCTGTCGCGCTCCTGCAGGATCCGTTGATGAATATATTCCATGGCGCCTACATCGAGGCCGCGCGTGGGCTGGGCGGCGACGACCGCTGCCGGTCCGCCGACGAGTTCCCTGGCCAGCATGACTTTTTGCAGGTTGCCGCCGGACAGGCTCTTGGTCACCGCCTCCCGGCCGGCCGTCTTGATATCATAGGCGGCAATCAAATCATCGCTAAAGCGGCGAATCCTGCCGGCGTTCATCAATCCGAAACGCTGAAACTCCGACGAGTCGTGGGTTTCCAGGATAAGGTTCTCCTCAACCGTAAGATCCATCATCAGGCCGGTATCCATCCGATCCTCCGGAATGCGGCCCATTTTTAATCCGATGGCGGAGGCCGGACTGCCGAATTTAAGCCGCTTGCCGTTGACCCTGATGCGCCCGGCAGTCGGTTGCCGCAGCCCGAAAAGGATTTCGGCCAGCTCGCGCTGTCCGTTGCCGGAGATGCCGGCCATGCCCAAAATTTCGTGCTGGCGAACGACAAGGCTCAGATCTTTGACCGCCGCAATTTTTTTGTCATTTAAGGCATTGAGGTTCTCGATTTCAAGCACGGGCTGCCCGGGCTTAATTTTCTTTTTCTCGATGCTCTCCAGCAGTTCCCGGCCCACCATGAGATTGGCCAGTTCGTGGGCATTGGTTTCGGAGGCCATCCGCTGCGCAACCACCTGTCCGGCCCGCAGAACCACGATCCGGTCTGAGATGTCCATCACTTCATTTAATTTATGGGAGATAAAAACAACCGAACGGCCTTCTGTGACCAGGGATCTTAAGGTTTTAAACAGATCGTCGGTTTCAGCCGGCGCCAGCACGGCAGTCGGCTCATCAATAATCAGGATGTCCACATCCCGATAGAGCGCTTTGAGAATTTCAACTTTTTGCTGTTCGCCCACCGAAAGGGTCCAGATCCGGGCATCCGGATCAATCTGCAATCCGAAACGCTCCTGCAAGGCAGCCAGTTCCCGACGGGCGGATTTAAGATCAAGGAAGATGCCCTGGCCGGAACCGATAATAATATTCTCGAGGACGGTCTGGGACTGCACCAGGGCAAAATGCTGGTGGATCATTCCCACGCCGCGTGAAATGGCATCTTTCGGGGCCGCGAGGCTGACTTTTTGTCCTTTGATATAAATCTCGCCCTCATCGCAGGTGTAATACCCGAAGAGAATGTTCATCAGGGTCGTCTTGCCGGCCCCGTTTTCACCCAGCAGGGAACAGATTTCGCCGGGATAGAGGTCGAAAGTAATATTATTGCTGGCGGTAACGTCCAGAAACCGTTTGGTAATACCGGAAAGACGCACCACTGGTTGGATCCCTTGTTCCGTCATTAAAATGTCCGAAAAATATGGGTGCCTAACCCGGACAAGCCGGTTGTAGCGAAGCGTAAATCCCGCCATACCGGGGAATTGAATATTGAAGAATGGGATACGTCGCGACGAAATACCCCCACCGGGTGGGAACTGACCCCACCCAGCATTCGCATTCCGATACTGCTGTCAAGGGCGACATATTTAGGCGCTTATGGCCCTAAATCTCGACCCGACCTGTTCAAAAAAATAAATATTGAAAAGTGTCAACAGCCTATATTTATAGCTGAGACTATGTTGCTGCTCTGATCTCGCGACAATCAATTATAATCTGCTGAAAGGACACTTTTAATCGGACACCGGTTTCTGCTCGTCTACCGGTACCCGATAGGTTCCGTTCAAAATCTTCTGCTCGAGATCCTGGACCTCTTTAATGACACTGGCCGGCAGCGTTTTTTCAAAGGAGTGCAACGGCGCCAGGCGGGAACCGCCCTTGGCCATCATGGACCATTCGCCAAGATCCATGGCAACAAAGGCTTTTTTCTTGACCATATCAATCGCAAATTGGATGGTGGGATACATATCCCAGACGGGTCCCGTGATGACCACATCGGGGGCCAGCGCATTTTGGTCGGACATATTGCCGAAGGCCAGCACGCCTTTTTCTTTGGCGGCTTCAAAGACCCCGAAGCGTTCGGCATAAATCAAATCCGCGCCGGCTTCGATCTGCGCGATGGCAGCCTCTTTGGCCTTGGGTGGATCAAACCAGCCGCCGATGTAGGAGATTTTGACCTTGACCTTGGGATTAACTTTGAGCGCCCCGGCCTTGAAGGCATTCACCAGACGGTTGACCTCCCCGATGGGTATGGCCGCAACCACGCCGAGTACATTGGATTTCGTGATGCGACCGGCAATTATGCCGCACAGGTAAGCCGGTTCGTGGATCCAATTGTCGAATACGGAAAAATTCGGCGACACCGGGCCAAACTCCGAACCAAAGGCAAAGGCAATCTCGGGATAGTCCTTGGCAACCCTGCGGGCCGGCTCCTCACCCGCCAGAAAAGCATCGCCCACGATCAGGTCAAATCCCCTTTCGGCGTACTCTCGCAGGACTTTCTCGAAATCAGCGGCCGCAATTTTTTCAGTGAATTCATATTCAATGTTACCCATCTCCTTTTTGACCTTCAGGCAAGCCTGATGAATTACGCCGTCCCAGGGCTCCTCGATGGCCGTTTGAAAAATCGCAGCAATTTTAAAAGGTTTCTCGGCACCTGCGGTTATGGCAAATGAGATAGACAACAGTACCAACATGACCACCAATGCAACTCTTTTCATGATGAGATCTCCTTTCAATAAATGACAGGGTTAGTTGATTTTACGTCTCAGAATTTCTACAACTCAATAAAAATATTGGATATATTTTGAGGATTAAGATATTGCCTCAACTATGGAATAATGGAATGTTCGAATTAGTGTCCATCCGGAATACGGCGATGAAAATCTGCAATTTAACCAAGTACCATAGAGGAGCATCTCCGGTTTGTCAATTCCAATTCTTTGTGTTAAGAATGAAAAAATTTTTGCATAACCGAGGAGGAATGAGATGCAGGATTTTCTCAAAATTGGCCAGGATTTGGTTGAAAGACTTTCGCTGCAACATGAACCGGTCGGGGTGACACTTTACACGGAAAAGGATCCCCTGCCGCCGGATATCCCGTTTAGCGACAAGGAATTAAAGAGCTACTGCCAGGCATTGATTCTGGCCGGTGAAGGCAACAGCTTTCTGCTTGAACGGGAAAAGATGGGCTGTAAACTCGGAACTTCCGTACTGGGCTTTGAAGACGATATGGACGCGTATCTGGATGACGGCGTCCTGGAAAAATACGGCGTCGGCCTGTTTGGCACTGAAGAAGCGTCGTCTGAAACGATCCTGAAAGCCACCTACCTCGCCAAGGGCAAAACCCGGGCGGCCTGGATCGCACCATTGTCAAAAATCGAACACCCTCCCCAAGTTGTAATATTTACGGCCAATAGCGAGCAGGTGATGTGGCTGCTGTATGCCGTCAATTATCAAAAAGGCGGCCTAATGAATCTGCCCCAGTCCGGCGGCGCTTTAGGCGGCTGCTCGGACATCACGGCCCTGCCGCTGCTCAAAGGCATACCCAATGTCACCTTTTTAGGCCTGGGCTGCCGCCTGAAATCAGCCATCGGCCCCGGCCATCTCATGCTGGGCATCAATGGGGCCGATCTGGCCATGGTACACACCCATATTATGGAAATGGCCAAACCGATCGATATGTTGAACCGGCAGCACGCTTCAAGTTAGGGTCGCCAAAATAAATACACAAGGAGAGACGGATAATGTATATTGATGGACAGTGGACCCGTGCTGAAAGTGATGCGGTATTTGATGTTTTTAATCCCGCCACCAATGCGAAAATAGGCGAAGTTCCCGATGGCGGTCGCGAAGATGCCGCCCGGGCAATCGATGCGGCCAGCCGGGCCTTTCAGACCTGGTCAAAGTTGACGGCCTATCAGCGCTCAAAATATCTGTATGACGCCCACCATTTGATGATCGAACGCCGCGAACAGCTGGCCCGGATGATGACCGAAGAACAGGGCAAACCCCTAAAATCGGCCCGCAACGAAGTCCAATACGGGGCTGACTTCCTGCTGTGGTATGCCGAGGAAGCCAAGCGAATTTACGGTGAGACCATTCCGGCGCCCCGCCCGGACCAGCGCTTTATCGTCATGCATCAGCCGGTGGGGGTGGTCGGCGCCATAACCCCCTGGAATTATCCCGTGTCAATGATCACCCGCAAAGTCGCGCCGGCCCTGGCGGCAGGCTGCACCATTGTCGTAAAGCCGGCCGAAGCCACGCCGTTGTGCGCGGTTGAAATCTTCAAAATATTCGAGGAAGCCGGGATTCCCGGCGGGGTTGTCAACCTGGTAACCGCCCGGGATCCGGCTCCGATCGGGGAGGAGTTTTTGAGCAATCCGCTGATTCGCAAACTGACATTCACCGGATCGACGGCGATCGGTAAATTGCTGGCCCGGGGGGCGGCCGGGCAAATGAAGCGGATCTCGCTGGAACTTGGCGGCCATGCACCTTTTATTGTTTTTGACGACGCCGAACCGGTATACGCCGCCAAGGGTGCGATGCTGGTTAAATTCCTGAACACCGGCCAGGCCTGTATCAGCCCCAACCGGATTTTCGTACAGCGCCGCATCATCGATGATTTTGTGGCCGAAGCCCGGACCAGGGTTTCGAAAATGCAGGCCGGCAACGGTCTGGAGGCCGGGGTCAGCATCGGCCCGCTGGTAGGGCCGGCGGCCCTGGAAAAAGTCGAACGCCAGGTTGACAATGCCCTGGATCTGGGTGCAACCCTGGTTTGCGGCGGCCGGCGATTGACGGAAGCGAATCTGGACCGGGGCTGTTTCTATGCGCCCACGATTTTAACGGATGTCACCGACCGGATGCAGATATACCGTGAAGAAACATTTGGGCCAGTTGCGCCCATAATTGCATTCGATACCGAAGAAGAAGTACTGGATATGGCCAACGACACTATCTATGGATTGGCATCATATCTTTACACCCGTGACATTTCCCGGGCCATGCGTGTTTTTGAACAACTGCGCTTTGGCATTGTAGGCATCAATGATATTAATCCCACCGCAGCCGCGGCCCCTTTCGGCGGCATGAAAGAAAGCGGTCTCGGCCGGGAAGGCGGGCATGAAGGAATCGGCGAGTATCTGGAAACCAAGCTGGGAGGGTTTTCGGTATAACATCTAGGCTTTTTCCTATCCTGCGTTTGGAAAAAGTAGCCCGGGCAGGGCAACCATGGCGCAGTTTATAGAAATTAGGTGTCAGGTTTCGGGTATCATGAAACCGCAGTGCTAAATCCTGACACCTTGTTTGCAACTATATAAAAATCAAGATCGTTTAGATAAAAGTTAATGACACAAAACTACAAGGTTTCCTTATCGATTTGACTAACCGCTTTTCATGCCAACGGCGCTGAACACTGATCCGCCTTGCGGCGGAAATCCTTCATCTGCCGTTACTATTTAGCCACCATCACCTTGAATTCTCTTAATTTGGTAATCCCCTTTTTAACCGTGATTGTCCAATTACCGGCCTTATCGACGCTGTTTTTGTCCACCAGCCGATAACGAATCGAACTTTCAATTTTATGGGGCGTCAAGCGCCGGGGGATACCTTCGTGTTTGTATTCCACAAGGATGTCGTCATAACTCACCCCCTTGGGCACAAGAAATCTCATCCACACATTGATGGTTTCTCCCTTGGTTACCTTGTTGGAATCTAATGGTTCAGTGCATTCAAAATTTTTGACCCCTTTGCACAACTTGGCTTCCGTCAAAACTGGACCTTCTTTCTGACCGTTGTAATAATAGTCAACGACCTCTTTAGTCATTTTGGCAGTAGGCGCTGCGTCTGCCGTTGAAATTAATACCAGCGACAATCCAAGGCTGAAAACGAGCAGACAACAAAAATTCGGTTTCCTGGTCATAAGTTTCTCCTTCTAGTTATATAATTTTTATCAGTGTCGAGCAGTTACACGAAGATTCGCAGTTTATTGAAATACATCTTATATCGAGATCTACCGGGAGACGAGCCACACGCAAGCCGGTGGGGAAAAAGGCGCCTCTGGTTGTATTGAGATTTATAGCAAAAGATGTTCCATAAATTGCGGGCGGTAGGTTTTAATCGAAATTTCTATGAGTTATGATAGTTGTGGGTGGCTTGATGCTGCAACGATTCAAGCAGACAGTATACTTATGTAAACAGTTGGCGTGTATTTTTGTGAGCTCGAAGCGGAAGGAAGGGCTATCTCATGATGTTCGCCGGACATGCCGTCTAAGCGATTTCCTCGTTTATGATAAAACGCTCACCTTTGTGATTTTTGTCAATCCGAAATTTTTTCCGGACCAGGATTCTTTCGGTCAGCACGACGGTGGCAGGGTAGTCGGTTCTGCGCTCGCAAAGCTTATTAAAATATGCTTCGGCGTCGATGGAATTTTCAAAAGTCTCACGCTTAATTTTACGGGCATCACCAATTCGAATCATGACTGAATACATTTTCTATTCCTTTGGATGGACTGCTGGGATAATTTTAGAAAGTTAATGAACAAGCATTAAATCTATGCATAGGGGAGTAGCAGTGTGTCACTGCCACAACCCTATAACATATGCGATAGGGTTTTAATACAAGAAAATTCCTGCAACCCGCCCTTCGATTTGGAATTTCGGATTGCGGATTTCGGATTGAAAAAGAAAAGAACACCCTCAGCAAAATTGATCAATTTCGACCAATGAATAACGAATACTTACCATCGAAATTTGAGAAATTAGCAGCAAAATACCTGCATCCTGTGATCAGATTCCTGAGAACAGAGGACAGATGTCCAAAAACAGATTTTCCAGCTTTTAACCGCCCCGTCCCATGCTCTATGCCCATCAACCCGCACCCCGCTGCCTGTATCCAGCAACACGCACCAATAAAATGAATTATTTCCTTATACTTTGAGCCTTGAGCCTTCAGCTTTGAGCCCTGAGCCGAATACCTACCCCATGCACACCGCACCATGCTCTATACCCATGAATCCGCAACCCGTAACCCGCAACCCGTAACCCGCAACCCGTAACCCGCAACCCGTATTAATACTTTTCCGACCGGGTTATCATTTTATCAAAACTGTTGTCGTTAAGGTCCCTGCCCAACCTGGCTACCAGACAGTTATCAACGAGTTTATGAAGGGATTTTTCATATTTTTCGGGAAAATGATCGGGCAGCTCGATATTAAACAGGATCTTGGATTGGTCGGTGAGCTTAGTGTTCCAGTCCACAATTTGCCTGAGCCTGAACCCGTCGGTCGCAATATCGCGTTTCCGGCAAAATGCCAGAATATCCATAGAAGCTCACAACGCGAAGGCTGAAAAAAGAATATTGCCCGGGCTCATCGTCGTTCGCTTGACATCTTTATCGATTATGTATTCGGTAACGATAGAGCAGTCATCGGTGGTGATTTTAATTTGATCATTTTCTATAAAATTTATCTCAAATTCGGCATGTCGATCGTCTTTGCTCATAAAACCTCCGTGGCATGGTAGCGGTAGAGATGGCGAAGGGCTCTGGCGGCCCGCCTGGCTGATGGATAGGCCGGAATACCGGCCCGGCAATATTGGGCCCTTAACCGTGCACCGGTGTCGGCCAGTTGCGGGTCCCCGCCGTCCGAGTCGATGGTGAAAACTGTGGGTTTGGGGTTTGGCCGATTTTTGAAATAAGCGATGGTCGCCGGCGTTGGATCGGCTAAATCCGGAAAGTGGTAGGCCTTTCTGGGGATCAGCCGATCAATGACGATCATGGAAACGGCGGAATCCTGGTAACCCAGCTCCAGCACCTGCGCCAGGTAGTCGGCATCGATA
>Ga0056115_1000580_pt1 | contig 16587 bp, 14 predicted proteins | sample WorMetOlspDAHAB1_FD_77007 | JGI IMG/M metagenome (GOLD analysis project Ga0056115, IMG submission 77007) | Marine gutless worms symbiont microbial communities from Max Planck institute for Marine Microbiology, Germany - Olavius sp. DAHAB.1 ...
ATTTTTATTTTTCTTATTGATTTCGACCCCCTGGCCTGTATGTTTGCCCGGAAATATGAATGAATATTCATTCATATTATATGACCTGCATATTGCTGTCAAGCCCTAAATCATAAAATCCACAATAAAATTAATTTACATAATTACAAATATATATACGTATTCTAATTAATTCTAATCCGATTATTGAGACATCTTATGCCAAATGAATATTTTTTTTCAGTAATGAATATATATTCACTTTTTTAAACAACGAATTTTAATTGATTTGTAGCTCCTGCTGTAATATCAAGATCTAACGTTTAGCCCGGTCACTGAATGCGGCTGCGGACGTTTCAACCGCAAAAGAAACGTTGGCAATATTGTTTCAGGTGTATCCCCATTTTTTGACCCCATTTCCTATGAGCGCAACTGGAGGAGACCGGAAAGATGATTCTCAAACCCCAAAGATGCCTGATCATTTTAGCATTGATGCTCATCCTGGTAGGCCAGCCGGTTGATGCCGGCCAATCAGACCCTGTTCTGAAAGTCGGTATCAGCCCGTTTTCGCCTTTTGTCACCCTGTCCGACAATGGGTCTAACGGTATGTCCATCGATCTGTGGCAGGCTATAGCCCTTCAGATAAACAGGGAGTTTGAGTATGTTGTTTGCAAGGGAGTCAGCGACAAATTAAAACGCCTTGAGGAAGGCAGCATCGATATTGCCATTGGCGGGATTACCATTACTGAAGAACGGGAAGAGCTTTTTGATTTTACTCATCCGGTTTATGGAACGGGACTTGATATCTTGATTCCAAAAGTTGGCAATTTGACATTGGTGGGGCCGATTAGTTCTCTGTTCAAAGGTCAGAAAATCTTTTTTTTTGGCGTCCTTCTTACTTTGATGGTCCTCGCCGGTCATATCATATGGTTCGTTGAGCGCAGCAGCAAAAAAAGAGCAACCTCGTTTCATCAAAGCTATTTCCCGGGTGTGTTTGAAGGTATGTATTGGGCTCTGATTACCGCCAGCACTATCGGATATGGAGATAAGGTTCCGCAGCGTTGGATAGGCAGAATTCTGGCTGGAATAATAATCCTCACGTTTCTGCCCTTATTCGGCTTCTATATTGCTCAGCTATCCTCAGATCTCACCATTCAAAGCCTTAAGACTAACATTAACGGACCCCAGGATTTGAGAGGCAGACGCATTGCAGTGGTGGATGGAACGACCAGTTTGCACTATATGAAGAATGTACACGCTAATTTAGATCTATTTGAAAAGGTGAAAGATGCTATTGATGCATTGCTGAAGGGTAAAGTCGAGGCAGTGGTTTATGATGCCCCCAATCTGCTTTATATTGCGAATGGGGAGGGCAAGGGTAAGGTTGCGGTTGTAGGGAAGATTTTCGAACCCCAGAATTATGGTCTGGCCATGCCCCAAAATGATCCTCTACGTGAAAAAATCAATCGCGCTATTCTCAAGCTGATCGAATCCGATGAAATGGAACGGATCAAAAATAAGTGGTTCGGCAATCAAAACGTCGGTTGAGGAAGGAAAAACTGGATTTTTGGAGTATTTTAACAGGATTGCCGGACATATAGTGATTTTCAAATCGTTTTGATTGCAGTACCCTGGTTTTCAATATTTGATTAAAATCAGATAGAATTCATTAAATCCAAAATCCGAAATCAAGGTTCCTTCTGCTGCACCTGTCTTTGGTTGATATAATTAAAAATATCGCGCCCGATGGATTTATGGGGATGTTCTTCAATCATTTTCGTGGCTATATTTCCGGCTTTTCCCAGTTTTCCTCTTTTCAGGTAGTGGTCGGCCAGGGCATACAAGTAATCCAGGCTGTCCGGTTCAATTTTAAGAGCTGTCAATAAAGCGGCTTCTGCCGCCGCATCCCGTTTCAACTGCTGCAGCAGCAACCCAAGATTGTAATGGACGCGTCCCAGGCCCGGCAGCCCTTTAGCTGCAATCACGAGATGCCGGGCAGCCTCCGCATACTTTTTCTTTTCGGCCAACAATAGTCCCAGAGAATACTGCACTTCATATTGCCCGGGATGATCGACTACCACTTCGCGCAGCAATGCCTCGGACCTGTCCTTGCGCCCCGTCTGATTGTACAGCATGGCCAAATTGACCTTGGCAGGATAAAATTGACTATCGATACGCATGGCGCCCCGGTAAAATTTTTCGGCTTTTTCCAGCTGACGAAGATTGGCATAAAGATTCCCCAAATTATAGCGGGCAAACGCAAAATCTGCCGAATATTCCATGGATTCCTGATATTCCAGCAGGGCGGCTTGATAGCGTTTTTGCTGGCTGGGGCTCAACTGCGGTTCGGATATTTCAGCCAGTCGTCGAGCGGCTTCCGTGCGAACCGCTTTGACGGGATCGTAAAGCATAGAAGCCAGCAAAGCTGTCTGTTTTTTCAAATCAACGGCATTCAGATGATCAACCGCGGTGCGGCGGATTAGGGCTTCTTCGTCCGCCAGGGCCGATTCGTTGGCTTGGTTGCTGACAGGAGTCTGAATAGTGCCCAGCAGCGACAGTGCGGTGGCCCTTACGATCACCGGATACAACGGATCGGCGGCCAATCCGGAAAGCATTGTTGGGGCCTCCGGCCGGTGTTTACGGCCGGCAGCGATGATGGTGCCGTAATGGCCGCGGCGGCCGGGACCATACCATTGGGTAATATATCCATCGGCCCACTGAAAACTTTTATCCTGATGGCAGCGGTTGCAGGCATTGGGTACGTCAAGTTTCAGGCTCAGATCGGGTCGCGGAAGGCGAAAGCTGTGATCCGGCCGGTAATCGATCCCCATATAAATACGGCCCGGCATGTGGCACTGCGTACACTCGGCCCCGGTTCCGACATCAAACAGCACCCGGCCGTCGCTGTTTCTGATGGCCTCGCCTTTTTCACCTTTAGTTTTGTGAAAATGGTGGGCCCGGGTATCATAAACATCCGCCCGGTGACACTGCAGGCACAAGCCATTGCCGGTCCTGACCGTCTTGACACTGTGCACGTCATGGCAGTCGCTGCAGCGGACGTCACGCGCGTACATTTTGCTCTGGGTAAACGAACCGTATACATAAACCTCTTCCAGAATCTGACCATCTGAAAAATACAGATCTTCATTGAGCAGACTCGGCAGCATCGTATCCATCAAGTCCGGCTCAGCGTGAGTGTAGTCTCCCAGTATGGCGCGCCGGGCATGACAGGGTGCGCACAATTCCACCTGCCCGTGCGAGTCAATGCCGGATGTTTTCACAACCAGGCGGTAATTTTCGACAGGAGGCCTGGCCATATCGGGCAATTCAGCCCACTTTACATGATTCGATCCCGGACCATGGCAGGCCTCGCAACTGACATCGATTTCCGACCAGGTCGTCCGGTAGGAGTCGGTTGCCAGATCATAATTTTTTTTCAGATTGGTGGAATGGCATTCGGCACACATGCCATTCCAGTTTTGGCCGGCATTGGTCCAGTAGAGCCAGTCGGTTGGATCAATGGGTTCATCCGGATTCAGATGATACCACTTTTTTTCCCGGGCATCCCAGGCAATGGGCAGGCACTGCAAGCGCCCGCCAGGGAAAGGAATGAGGTATTGCTGCAGGGGATAAACTCCGAAAGTAAATTTGACTTCAAATTCCCCCATTTTCCCGCCCGGTCCCCGGGTATAAACCATAAATCGGCCATCTTTACGGTAAAATCGGGAGGTCACACCGAAATACTCGAATTCGGCATCATCGAAATTGCCCAGCACGGAAGCGTCATTGGCCTCATCCATGGCCAGATCGTGATGAGACCCCCGCCATTTGTCATACTCACCTTTATGGCATTCGGCGCATTTTTGTCCGCCGACAAAGGAAACTGGCTGGAGCGGCACAGCGGACTGCCGAAAGTATTTCTGTTTCAGCACGTATGCCGGTATGGAAAGGACAATAATGAGCGTAGCAATAATTCCGGTTATTTTCCAGTTTCGCATGATTTTTTTTAGACAGAAGCTTTTCTAGAATAAACTACCTGTTCGTCTTTAAATTCGCTGCGTTTTATTAGCTTGCTGGTGTCGACTTTGATAATATCATTTTCAATAGTCACCGCATAAATATCCAGTGCCCGTGGCGCTGGAGCACTGATGACATTGCCGGAAATGTCAAAAGCCGATGCATGACAGGGGCAGATAAATTTGTTTTCCGTTGCCACCCAGGGAACGGTGCAGCCGAGATGGGTGCATTTGCGCGACAATGCCAGAAAACCGCCGTCCGCCAGCCGGGTAAGATAAAATCGTCCGCGCACAAATGCGGTCACCGAATCCGGTGCAAATGTATGGACGCCCCCGGCAATAACAAGGGTATCGGTGTTATCCGGACGCCCTTCGGATTTTCCCGGCCGAAAAAAGGCAACTGCAACGGCGATGAACTCAGCCAGCGCCACAAAACCCAGGGCAATCCAGAGTTTAGTCAGAAAACTGCGGCGAGAGGAACCTGCAGATGGGTCTTTCTCTTTAAGTTGTTTTGGCATGAGATAGTCCTAACCCGGACAAGCCGGAGTAATGGAGTAATGGAGTAATGGAGTATTGGAGTATTGGATTAATCATTTCCATATGCTGCATTGCTTTCTGTTACAACCAGGTGATCGATCCAATCTCCAGTGGCCCTTTTACGTTCCAGGCTTTCAAACAAGTTAAGAAGGCCATTTTCAAGTTAATACGCTCAAGTGTCAAGATTTTCGAATTCTTCTTCCATTACTCCAGCACTCCAATACTCCATAACTCCACTACTCCAACACTCCATTACTCCGGCAGCTGTCAATTTCGCTAAAATATTTCTGATTAATACTTTTACTGCAGACTAGTCGCTCACCACCCCCACCCCAGCTTCATCCCAACGCCTCGAAACCATATCCCCGTAATCGTCAAAATAACAAACGCCGTCAGCAACAATACAAAAACCGCCAGAATGGCTTCGTTATTGATTGAACAATATTTTTTCTTTATCCACCAATAAAACCCGAGGATGCCTGCCAGGATAAGCGTTGCCGGCAGTATTCCATTGCTGATGCCCGGCGGGACCGACGGCAACCAGGTCGCATAAGAAATAACATATTCGTCCGCAACGATACCCAGGGGTGTCAGGATTGCGGCAATAACTGCAGCGATGACGGCCGCTTTTCGCCCTTGATCTGAAACAAACCAGACACCGGCGGTGTCAGCATCATACCGAAGGTACGGCAGGATAAACAGCAGCCCCAGAATGACGGCCGGGATAACCAGCACGGCGAACAGCGGATGAAAATGCAGCAGCAGTTCCTGTAAACCGGAAAAATACCAGGGGGCTTTGGTGGGATTGGGGCTGAGTCCCGGATTGGCCTTAGCCTCTAAGGGGGCATTAAATAGAATCGAAAATAACAACATCACGGCCACCAGCGCTGAAGCAACGACCAATTCCCGGACAATTAGATTTGGAATGGTCGCGACCGACGCACCCCGATCCTGCGGGTCATCATCCGGTTTACGCGGGATTACCAGGCCCCGGGCTTTGCGCACCCGCCAGAAGTGAAACGGCATGAGAATAATGAGACCGGCCGGGATAATCGCCGTATGGATTGCATAGAATATCGACAGGGTAGCCGGCCCGATATCAGTGCCGCCCCGAATAAACTTTTGCAGCCCGACACCGATTCCAGGGATGTATTCCAGCATACCGGTACAGATGGTAACCGCCCAGAAGGCCAGCTGATCCCAGGGCAGTAGATATCCGGTAAAATTGGATGCCAGGATGAGCAGCAGCATCACCAGCCCGAGGATCCAATTGAACTGCCGGCCGGAATGAAACGCGCCACTAAAAAAAACCCTCAAAAAATGCAGAAATACGACCAGCAGCAGCGCGTTGCCGCTCCAGTGATGAATGTTGCGGATCAACTGGCCGAAATAGACAACATTTTGCATGCGGACAATAGATTCATAAGCCCGATCGGGTACCGGCTGGTAGGTAAATTTCAGCATCAAGCCCGTCAGAAAAAGTAAACTCACCAGCACAACCGCCATCCCGCCAAGCCCCCAGGAAAGCGTAAATCTCAGGGTGCGCTCCGGGACCACTCGCGGGCGAAAATGCAGCAGCAGGCCGTTGAAAAACTGACGGTAGTGCTCCCGATCGACGCGATCACGGCGGGTTCCGGGGAAGATTGAATACCAGATTCGCTGAAGAAAATTATGTCGATCCGATGTCATACTAAAAAGCAATCTCCATATATTATTTTCTTTTGTTTGCCATTGGCAAGTTCTAAAACCAGGGCGCCGCTGTCATCCACATCCACCGCCAGCCCTTCCGATACCTCCGCCTGGGTTACAATTCGGACGTGGCGGCCCAGGGTCACCGTGTAATTTTTCCACTCTGATATAACATCCTCAAAATCGGAATTTTTCATGCGATCGCTAAACGCTTCCAGAAACCTGCTTAACAGATCTTTTCTTGATATTTCCCGGCCTGCAATCTTTTTCAGTGATGATCCCCCCGGCTCGGCTACAGACGGATCGTTGTTGACATTGATTCCGATCCCGATGCTGATGAAGGAGACCCGGTCCGTTTCGGCTTCCAGCTCGGAGAGCATGCCAGCGATTTTGCGGTTATCCACCAGAATATCGTTGGGCCACTTCACCCTGGCATCAATTTGGAGCATCTCACGGATGACACGCGCCAGTGTTAAGGAGGCCAGAAAATTCACCCGATAGCTCCACTGCACGGGAATCGCCGGCCGCAGCACCATGGTAAAATACAGCCCACCGTCATCGGATAGCCAGCGCCGTTTTAATCGTCCCCGCCCTTGAGTCTGCCTTCCGGCAATTACCACGGTAAGATCGGAATATTTTTTTCTGGCCTGATCCCGGGCGACATCCATGGTCGAAGTAACTTCGGGAAAATATAAAATATGGGCTGTATCGCCAGAATATTCCCATGGGAAAAGGATATCGGGTGAGCTAACCAATCGGTACCCGCCCGAAGTTGTAGAGATTTGATAACCGAAATCCTGCAACTCATGGATGTGCTTCAAAACGTCCGCCCTTGGTATTCCTGCGGCAGCGCTGAGTTGTTCTACGGATACGGCAGCACCCTGGGAACGCAGAATTTTTAGAATTTCGGCCTTCATGATTCGTTAACCTCAAAAAAATATGAGGCTAACGAATCATATAAAAAAAATCAAGATTGAATCGGGAAATGGTCATAGGGATGCGGATAAGAGAAAAAGGATAAAGCGCATCACACTGAAACCGTGATCTAAAGACAGCAGAATACTGAATAACAAATAACCTTAGCTCTTCATCCGCCTTCTGCGTGCCGCAACATTGTCCCGTTCGTTTGGGGAGAGGACGAGTCCAACTTCCGATTTGATACGCTTCTGTCTTCCACTATCCAAGCTATGAGCCTATTTGCTTCTATCCGAATTCCGACTTCTTTTTTTCCCACTTCCACATTCCGACTTCCGACTTCTAACACCTCTACCCCATGCCCTACCCTCTGCCCTACGCCCTGTAAACCACTTCCCCGTGTACCACTGTCATGGAAGTTTGAACCGAGCGCCACTCCTCGGCCGGCAAATTGAAGAGGTCTTGTTCAAGGATGGTCAGATCAGCCCATTTGCCGGGCGCTATGGAACCGAGCTGGTTTTCGCGACGTGTATTCCAGGCAGCCACTGCCGTAAAACCTTTTATAGATTCATCGAGGGATAGTTTTTGATCGGGAAACCACCCGCCATTCGGCTGGCCGCTTGGATCCTGGCGGGTGACGGCGGCATGGATCCCGTAAAGGGGGTTGATGGATTCAACCGGGGTGTCTGATCCGAATTGAACGCGCAGTTTTGCCTCGAGCAAAGATTTCCAGGCATAGGCATGACGGCACCTTTCAGACCCCCAACGCTTGTCGGCCGGCGCCCAGTCGGTACATAGGAAGACAGGTTGGACCGATGCCACGACATCCAGTTCACGAAATAGGGCCAGATCCTGCGGTCGATAAATTTGAACATGTTCAATCCGGTCTCTGTGTTCCCCCGGATAATCCTTACGCGCCGCAGCGATACTTTCCAGGGCATTGGTCAGAGCGAGGTCCCCAATGGCATGAATCGCCACATCGCATCCGCGGCTGTACGCCAGCCTGATTTTTTCCTCTAGGTCTTCCTTTTCGAGGCAGGCAATGCCGCATTCGGCGGGGTCGTCAGCATAGGGTTCGTGCATCAGGGCCGTTCCCGAGCCTAGGGAGCCGTCGGCGAACAGCTTCACGTGATTGAACCATAACCGGCTGCTGCCATGGCCGGGCTTAATTCCTCGGGCGGCGGCTTGATCCAAGTCATCGGGTGGCAACAGGTGGTAGACCCGCAGCTTTAATTTTCCTTCCGCATCCAGGGCGGCCAGGGCCTCCCACTCGGTCAACGTTTCACAGGTATGGACACCGGTAATTCCGCTGCGCAATGCATCCTCCTGGGCGGCCAGGGCCATCTGTTTGCGTTGTTCCAGGTCAGGCAAGGGTATATGTTTTACGATCAGGTCATTGGCTTCGCGCAGCAGGCCGGTAGGCTCGCCGCTGGCCGGGTCCTTATCGATTTGGCCGCCGTAGGGATCTGGGGTATCGCGGGAAATGGCGGCCCGTTCCAGGGCTGCCGTATTGACCCAAATGCTGTGCCCGCAGGCACGCACCATAATCGCCGGATTATCCGGGGTCATATCATCCAAATCCTGCCGGGTCGGTTCCCGTCGTTCACGCCACTGATGATGGTTCCATCCCCGGCCGGCAATCCATTCGCCGGGTTTGCGTAATTGAATCGCTTTTTGAATCCGTTCGCGAACTTCGGCCAGCGATGAGGCATCGCGCAAATTGACCATTTTAAATGCCCGTCCCAGGCTGAGAAAATGACAGTGGGCGTCCACCAGACCGGGCGTCACCAGTTTGCCCGGCAATTCCATTTTTTCGGTATTGCTTCCGCAAGCGTCTTTTACCTCGGCATTGCTGCCGACATGGGTAATCTGCTCACCTGATATTTTAAGGGCTTCAGCCCAGGGCTGGGCCGGGTTTCCGGTAAAAATTCGGCTCGAAAAAATCGCAAAATCCATTAACAAATCCTTTCAGTTTTGAGCATAAGCAGTATTTATAGTACGAAGCATTAATAATGCGTATAAATATCAATAAAATCCAAATAACAAATCACAAATAGCAAACAAATTACAATAACCAAAATTCAAAATCTCAAACAGCCCGGAAATGAATTATGCCGCTTCAAATGCCATTTCTGTTTTGGTCATTAAATATTGTAATATGAAATTTATTTGTGATTTGGTGCTTTTAATTTGATATTTACGATAGCTCCTCACCAATTTTACATAATTATGTCATCTACCTCCCCTAAATGTTTAGAGCCTTGAGCTTTGAGCTCACTTAGCCCCTCACTTGCGTAACGGTATGCGGATCCAGAATATCCCGCAACCCATCGCCGAGAAGATTGAGTCCCAAAACGGTAACGAAAATGGCGATCCCGGGAAAAATAGAGATCCAAGGGGCCGTAAAAAGCTGCTCCCTGGCAGCGGACAGCATGCCGCCCCAGGAGGGTGTCGGCGGCTGAACGCCCAGACCGAGAAAGGAAAGTGAAGCTTCCAGCAGAATAGCCCAGGCAACACCCAGGGTGGCGATTACCAGGATGGGACCGACGATATTTGGCAGGACCTGGGTGAACATGATGCGGGTTCGGCCGTAACCCAATGCGCGAGCCGCTTTGACATAGTCCAGGGTACGTGCGGAAAGGGCCTGGGAACGGGTGATGCGGCAGGTATATGACCAGTTCGTCAAGCCTAAAGCTACAAAAACATTCAGCAGGCCTGGTCCCAGCAAAGCCATCACCGCCAGCGCAAATATGAGGGAAGGAATCGACAGCATCACATTGGTCAGGGCCACCACGAAATCATCCCACCATTTGCCGAAAAAACCGGCGGTTAGGCCTAAGATGACACCGATCATGGTGTTGAAAGCCTGGCAGATCAGTCCCACGGAGAGAGAAATCCGCGCGCCATATATTACCCTTGACAGAATATCGCGTCCCTGGTTGTCGGTGCCGAACCAGTAAGTGGCGCTGGGCGGTTCTTCGGACACCATCAGGTCGGCGTCGTCAACCGGATGGTAGGGCGCCAGAAAGGCCGCGAAAACAGCGAGAAAGATCACAAACAGCGTAATAATGCCGCCGACAATCAGATTGGTCTGCCGTAACAGTTTTCTAGTCGTGGTGTTCATTTATAAGACGCCCGAATCCTGGGATCGATAAATCCGTAAAGCAAATCAACGATCAGGTTAACCAGCAAAAATACCAAGATAATGGTCAGAATACAGCCCTGGGTGACCGGGATGTCCCGCTGAAAGATAGAGTCAACCACCAGGGACCCCAGACCAGGCCAGGAAAACAGTTTTTCCACAATCACCGTCTGGGCCATCAGGGCCCCGAATTGCATACCCGCCGTGGTCAGCACCAGAATCAGGGCGTTGCGGAAAACATGTTTGCGATTCACCAGCAATTCGGAAAGTCCCTTAGCACGCGCCGTGCGGATGTAGTCATTGGTCAAAATCTCGACAACCGCCGCCCGGGTGGTACGCGCCAAAAGCGCCATGTAGGCCACACCCAGGGTAAATCCCGGCAAAATCATATTCTTAAGAGACCCGTCACCGTAACCCATAGGTGGCAGAAGACGCAATTTGACCGAAACAAAGTACATCAGCAACAGCCCCAGCCAGAACTGCGGTATGGACACCCCGGATACCGCACCCATCATACTGAAAGTATCCAGCCAACGGCCTTGGCGAATAGCGGAATAAAAACCCAGCGGAATACCAAGGGCGAGGGCGATGCCCATGGCAACCAGGGCCAGCTTGAGTGTCGGCCAGAGTCGCTCCATAAGCAGTTGGGTCACCGGCTCCCGGCGTAGAAACGACAGGCCCAGATCGCCGGTGGCCAAGTCCTTGACATAAACCAGGAATCGCAGCCAGACCGGTTTGTCCAGGCCCCAGTCTTTTTTCATCTGCTCGATATAGTGCAAATCGATATTGTGGTCCTGCTCCCCGGCGGCCATCAGGGCCGCATTTCCCGGCAATACATTGAGCAGCAGGAAAATTATAAAGGTGACGGCCAGGATGGTGGGGATGAACTGAAGTATGCGCCGGACGGCGTATGCGAACATCGAATTTTCCTTTTCGAGAATTATTTTGCCATGGACGCTGACAATGCAGAAGACATATCGAATTTTCCTTTGCCGCTTTCTCAACGGCAAAGGAAAATTATAGATATCTGAATTTTTAAACGCCAATCATCACCTCAAGTCAATTGCGGAAACTTTACCATACCTATCACTGAGGGTTATTTGGCTAAAAAATTCAGATATTACTTCATATTAGCCCGCGGTGAGGTTTCATCCACCCATACATTGGTCATATCCTGAAACATCATTTCCGGGGCCACCGGGGCCAGGCCGTGTACCCAGGGTTGATGCGCCAAAATGGCTTTATTGTAGTTGAAAAACCAGAGCGGTGCATCTTCGACGAAAATTTCTTCCGCCTGCATGACTAGAGCAAGCTTTTTATCCTTGTCCCGGGTGGCTGCCGCCATATCCAGCAGCTTGTCAAATTCGGGATTGTTGTACTTGATATAGTTGCCGGCTGCCGGAGGGTTATCCGATTTCCAGCGGACCATCACCTCCACCGGATCCGGACCGGAATCCAGGGACCAGATAAACATCTGGTAGTCGGCCTGGCGAACGCGTTCAGCCATGGCCGCCCCTTCCATCTGCTGGATTTTCAGGGTAATACCGATTTTTTTCAGGTAGGGCATGGCTGCTTCATAGATACCCGTACCCCAGGATTTATTGGCGGTGCCAATGGCATGCTCAACCGTAAAACCTTTTTCATAACCGGCTTCTTTCATGAGCTGTTTGGCTTTTTCCAGGTTAAAGTCGTATTTTTTGATATTGGGATTGAACGCTGGTGAGGTGGTCGGCAGATATCCGCGGGCCGAGAAAGCTTTGCCTTTGAGGACCTTCTCGATGATCAAATCAGCCGGGATGGCGTGACAAATGGCCTGGCGCACGCGCTTGTCACTCAGGGGTTTGTAATCCTGATTAAAACCAACCAGGCGGGTGAACATCTCGGCCACCTCGATCATATTCTTTGAGATCACCGGATCGGCCTTATACTCGGGATAGTTCACGGCTCCAACGATCGTGGCATCCAGTTCTTTGGCCTTGAAAGCCAGATCACGCGGCGCCGCCTCACCCATGATTTTGTAGACCACTTTGTCCAGGTAGGGTTTGCCCTCAAGATAAAAATCATCAAACTTTTCCATCACCACTTCGGATCCTTTGACCCACTTGACGAACTTAAACGGACCGCAGCCCACTGGATTGGTGGCAAAAGCATCTCCCAGGCGCTCGACTTCCTCTTTGGGAAATATGTCAGTTCCCGGCAGCCAGAGGTAAAATTTCATGTCCACAGGAATATCCAGTGTCATCTCGAAGGTAAGATCGTCAATTTTTTTGAGACCTGAGATCGTTTTAGCTTTGCCCTCAACCACATCCTTGACCCCTTTGATGGGCTTCACCTGGTCCAATTGAGGCGACGCCGGTTTCAGGCTGGCGATGCGGGTATAGGACCAGATAACATCATCGGCAATTAATTGGCGGCCGTTGTGAAACTTGATGTTGGGTCTCAGCTTGTAGGTGTACACCAGGCCATCTTCGGAAACTGACACACTTTCGGCCAACTCCGGTACTGGTTCGTTCTTGTAGGGATCCCATTTGTATAACGAACGATGGATATTCATCCCCACCAGGTAGTCCTGGTAACGGGTCGATTTGTGAAGATCAAGTCCGAAAAGATCGCCGCCGTATGGAGCCATAGTGTTCAGGGTCCCACCGCTTCGGGCCGCAAAAACGGATGAAGCGCTCAAGCCAATCAACAAAACCATTGAAATAATCAACACTTTCCTCATGAATCAACCTCCTTTGTTTGAGTTATGCCTCCGAAATATATTACCGCGCTTACAATTCCATACCCAATTTGGCATGTCAACCCATAATCAGCGATTTTTGTTAAAAGCGCACTTGGGAAGCGATAGCCCCACATTTAACTTCATTAATAAATACAGCTCCTTGTTAATAAAAGAATCGCTGATGTCATATTTACCGAGGTCATTCCAGGGTAAACCAATGGATTGTGTCATGTAGCATTAAATTATTCCTTTTACTACGTTCATTACTTCTAAACCTTATAAAGTGAGTTTAATTAATAGATCGCCATGATGAAAGGAGGTCGAAGAAATGAAAAGGGTATTTTTAATTTTTCCAATTTGTTTGGCTTTTGCTTCAGCACACTCACAAATGGACAATCCCCTCCAAAAGGGCATGCCAATTACCGTAACATTGTCTACAGGGAGTGTGGTTTATGATATAAACGGAGAATGGGACGCTGCATACTATATGGATTATTTCGGAACCAAAAAGGACATTGTTAAAATTAAATTGTTGGATATCCAACAAAACTGGAATTTTGAAAGGCTAAAAAAACTTGTGATCTTCATGATCCCTGCCCGGAAGGCCAAGGCTATGCTTTCTGGCAAATACATTTACTGCCGAAAGGCATTAATTCTTTGAGGTATACATAACATACTTAATTATTATCAAAATTTAGATGATTATCCAGCTATCACCACTGCCAGAATCTTCAATTTGATTGACTAAAACCTATTAATTCCGTATAAATGCATTTAAACTAATTCTGATTCACCTATTTCAACTTGCCCGAAACCGAACTTCAATAGCTTAATCGAACCCGATTATTGATCTGATATCTACGCTCCTTTGCGTAATCCACATATTTGTTTAAAGCCTTAATTACGGGGTGGCATATGGCAGATAAAGGTTTTATGCCATCCATCACCGCCATTTTTAGCACTACCGACTCATTTGGATATAGCCGCATTATGGGAAATGTTAAAAAACGACCATCTTAATCCTAATGCAATCAGGAAGGAGGTGATATACTTCAATACTTACAGAGCAGAACGGTATGTATAAACTGGTTGGGGGTCTACTGTATGACACAATTACTGAAAGGAGGGAAAAATGAAAAAAACATGTAAAATTTTTATAGTCGTTGGTATGGTTTTCTTTGCTTCCCTGGCCTTAGCGGGACAACCGTACGGAACAAACTGGGGAAAATGGGGTCCAAAAGACCAACTGGGAGCATGGAACTATATTACTCCTGAAAAAACTGCTGCAGCTGCCAAGTTAATAAAAAAGGGAAAAATTTTCAATCTTGCCATAGATCTCAAACCTAATCAGCCAGGCTGGACTGGCCGCTGGTACCGGCATACCTTCGACTACATATTGCCCGCTCTTGATCCGGCAGGCGGAATCGGCTTTGCTGATGACGCTATCACCATGCACCAGCAATACTCGACCCAATGGGATGGTTTCCCACATTCATTTTATAGTGGAAAGATGTACAATGGCTACGAGGCATCTAAGGTCACTGCCACGGGAACAGCGGAACTCAGTATTCATCAATGGGCGGATAAGATCGCTACCAGGGGTATTTTGTTGGATATCGCCAAATATAAGGGCATTGACAATCTTGAAAAAGGCTATGTCATCACACCCGAGGATTTAGACGGCTGTGCAAAGGCACAGAATATTGAAGTCCGGTCGGGTGACATCCTCTGCATCAGGACAGGGTGGATGAATGTTATGATGAAGATGGCGTGGCCCCAGAGAGGAAGTGAACCCTATGAACGTGGAGAACCGGGTATCGGGATCCGGGTTTGTAAGTGGATAAAGGACAAACAGATATCAGCTGTGGCTGTTGACAATCTCGGAGTGGAGGCTATCCCCTTCGATCCCGAAGGAGTAAAACTGGTAAGTGACATTGGATTCAAAGGATTTCCTGTTCATGCAGAACTTCTCGTCCACCAGGGTGTTGCCCTTGGGGAGATATGGAACTTTGAAGAGCTTGCCAAGGATTGTGATGCAGATGGTGTTTATGAATTTATGCTTATTGCACCCCCTCTGAGAATTGTTGGAGGAGTTGGCAGTCCCCTTTCTCCTTTAGCGATTAAGTAATCTTCTTTTCCGCGTTCAGTTGAGAACGGCTGTGATAGTTTCAAATTAAGCGCGGTTTATTTATGAATACCTTAAAATCAGTTGATCTATTATAGACGCAATAACCGAGGCGGGGTCAATACGGCCCTGCCTACGTTGTGGATATCGAAAATAAGTCAAACATCTCTGACCATGATTTTCCGCATATACCTTAAAACTATATACTCGAACTGCTGATTACAAATATCTGCTATGAAAACCAACATATCAACCGGCTGAAATCCTTGGGATACACAAAATATATCACTTGGTAAACAGGGTGATCTTAGAAAAAGGGTCACCCTGAACCAATTTATGCATACAGATTTTCAATCCCCCGTATGGCTTCGGTATCACTGATCTTTCCAAGGAATAGCTGAGTCGTTGACAAATTCGCGTGCCGGAGGATGATTTTAATTATAATTTCAATAGGTACGCCGGCCCTGGACGCATATGTTGCCGCATGGCGGCGTAAATCATGCGGGCGCCAATAAACGAAGACTATATCTCCAGCTTTCCTTACCATTATCCGGGCAGCTTCATATAAAATTGGAATGATTTGATCATACGGGTTCATACAATTTTCCCTGGCGTATTCCTGCAGCCGGTCGGCCACTATTTGTGGAATAAATACAACCTCCTGCTCTTTTCCGCTCTTTGGATCTTTTATGATCAATTTGCGGTCTTGAATGTCGCAAAACCTTTTCTGATGACAACTGGGCTAACTCTTCTCATCCGAAATTGGCGCGAAATTTGTTAATGATCCACCTGTAAGCACGGACGGTATTTTTTTTTCGAATTGGTAACGTGGTAATCAATCCAAATTTTTGCCGCTTGTGAGATTTTCATGGTTTACCTCCTTTGGTTTTTTGGGTTTGACAATCATAAACGGCCTGGGGTAAGCATAATGTATACATTCATATCTGCAATAATTTTAGTTAGTTTCATGGCTGGGCATTCACCAAAAATAGTATGTAACTTTGAGCTTGAAATTCTGGTAGATCATCTACTTATCTTTATTTTGCTGATTTTCCATGTATTCTCAATGTATCTTTACCCACAATATGAATCTTCAATAAGGTCAATCTAATGAAAAACATCAAACGGTTCGCTATCATTGAAGCTATCATCTTTCTTGCTGCTGCGGTTATCGCTTTTGTTCTCGAAAAAATATCCATAGAAAAATATGGCAGCATACTACTGTATTTTGGTTTCGGATCATTGTTTATAGGTGTGGCGATTGATTTTGGATCGAAGCGTGGTACGATATCAGACCGATGGAGTTCAGGGAGAACTTCTCATCAACAAGAAATGAGGGATCTTAATAAGCAGATTAAATACTTTTAAACGAAGGAGTTTTTTTAGAATCAGTTGACAAGCAGTGGGTGATTATCAGAATAAATGGGTCTCAAATTTGAGGCCTTTTTTTATTTTAATAAGC
>Ga0056115_1000581_pt1 | contig 16566 bp, 11 predicted proteins | sample WorMetOlspDAHAB1_FD_77007 | JGI IMG/M metagenome (GOLD analysis project Ga0056115, IMG submission 77007) | Marine gutless worms symbiont microbial communities from Max Planck institute for Marine Microbiology, Germany - Olavius sp. DAHAB.1 ...
AATGCTGACGCCGGATAAAAAGCAAGTCCGTCTGGCCACTTCACGTGACAATCTCAGTCTGTAAAACGCAGATCCAGCGCAGTTTCTCTGCAGATATGTCACCATGGACGAGACTTGGGCTCATCACTTCGATCCTGAGACCAAGCAGCAGAGCAAGCAGTGGAGGCATGTCACTTCGCCGACGCCAGTAAAGTTTCGCAAGATTGCCCCTGCTGGCAAAATCATGGCGTCGGTATTCTGGGATAGTGAGGATGTGCTGATGATTAGCTACCTGGAGAGAGGCAAGACTGTTACCGGTGTTTACTACGCTGAACTGATCCGGAAACTTCGGTCGGCTATCAAGGAGAAACGCTGTGGAAAGTCGAGTCACGGTGTGCTGCTTTATCAAGACGATGCACCTGCCCACATCTCTGCCGTGGCAATGGTTGCAATTCAAGAATGCGGCTTTGAATTGCTCAGTCAACCGCCGTATTCACCAGACCTGGCTCCGTCTGACAGAGCTTTGGCTGTGATGAAGAGGTCATCCACATGATAAATGACTGGTTCGAACTGCAAGACAAACAGTTCTTCGTGGACGGTGTAAACTCACTAGCACATCGATGGGAAAAGCGCGTTGTGCTTGAAGGGGATTATATTGAAAAACTGCAAAGTGAATTTGACCATAGTCATTTGCGTCTCTGATTTTCTCATTACTTATTGATCAACCCTCGTAAACCTGGAATAATTTCTTTTGTTCTTGTGCTGCATTGCTTGGCTTTTGAGAGTTGTCTTGAAAAAAGACTCATAAAATGAGTGTGAATTATTGGTCTTGTGTAGTGTTGCATGGTATTAAACCAAGCACAGGTGAAATGGAAATGTTTGCAACGATAAGGCGCTAAATGGTCTCGTATAGAATGTAGGGCTGAGACATGTTGCTTATCACATCCTACCCGCGTTTTCCACCAAGCTTTTATAACACTGCCAACACTTAATTGTTCGGGGTAAAGGTAAAAGGATAAATGGTGCATAGGACCATCGGTGGGATGCTCATCTCCCTCTCATAGGCGAATGTACCACAAAGTCTGACACATTGCCAGTTCAATGCTAGACCTACAATGACCTTCCTAGCTTTGGAGCATCAGTGCCCTTCCACTAGTACCTGTACAAAATTCTGTACTACTTGGTAACAGAGACACATTGTGTGTCCAGAGCCATACTCAGTAGAGTCAAACTGGCAACCTCTTGATCAACAGTCCAGCGCTGTACTGCTAGGCTACCATGACATGCAATGTTCTCAGTGCTTTGTCAAAAACTGTAAAACCTCGAAGCTGCTTCTGGCTGATGTGGCCAGTACCTGTGGTCCTGGAGTTTATGTTGTTGTTTTTTTGTGTATGTTGTGATTTATGTTTGTTTGTTGTGCAATTGTGTTTGCATTTTGTATGAATGAGTTAGGCGGTGCGCTTAGAATCTATGCATCAGACTGACGGTCACTTCAGGTACATGACTATTGTGTCAACGCATGGATGTCATGATGCTGAAGAAAGCATGATCCTTGGTGTGGATATAGTCGACCACGTTGCCACCATCGGACTAGTTTTGCCAGTTTGGGCCGATCTTGATGTTCATCTTGATGGCGATGGGTAACTGTGTTGCCTTCTCTGATCACTCTATACTGTGTTCCAAAATTAGCGAGATCCTTTCTGCAATTTGATGTTGTTCTGGCATTTCTTCAGCAAGTTGAAAAATATTTAGCAAGTGATATGAGAAAATTTACTACCTTTGCATGTTGTTATTTTCACAGACATTTAATGCTGCTTTTGAGATGGGAAGGACAACAGAATATAGATTTGTTCCCAACAAGTTTCTGTGCAATATTCTATTATTATTTTCGTGCAAAATTGGTATGATAGTAACAATTCGAGATGCATTCAAGGGGTCTTGCTAATTTTGCAACACAGTGTATTTGTTATGGTGATTGCAAGTTCAGGTTTGGTTATAATGGAAGGGCTTAGTGGATTTGTGGCATAACTCTGGAAATCTGGATTTTGAGAAAACACAAAAGGACAAATTAGCTGGGTTTTGGTTGAAGAAGGCTCAACTTTGATCAGAAATAACTGTAGCATTACGTTTTGAGTGTAAAAACTGGACAGCTAATGGAATTTGGATTTTGTGTTGAGTGGCATGTTTGGTCATGTATAAGTTAAAGCACTCTTGCATTGAAAAAGAACATGTCATGTTTTGGGACACATGCAGTAAGAAGTTCGGTTGTGTAAAAAAGCTTTTTCTTCTACTCTCCAGAAACTAGTTCCCCAACATTGTTTGCGCGATAATTATCGACTGAATACTTTAGAACAATTTGTATCTTTGTTTGTGATGTGATCTGCAGCGGTTTCAATATTACGTCGAATGATCGTCAGCATGTTTTAAAGCCCGTTTCAGTTCAGGCGATGTGGTTGGTGTTTCTTCTTTTACATTGAAATAATCACAATTCTGTTGTTATGCATGTAGGTATTGCAGACGAATGAATTTCTGGATGTTATCAGTTCAGAAATAATTGTTGGCATTTGTGTTTCAGCTGTTCATAACCGACAATTAGCAGATGATTAGAATGCATTTTGAACTGTAAATGAGTTTATTTTGTAGAAGCAGACCATGCATATTGAAAATTTTGTTTCATTGCAAAATTTGTGCCATAATCAGTTGGTGTGGTTTCTAACATCGTTACTTAAATACTGTTAAATTTAATCACTTTCATCATTTTGTGCTTTGTTGCTTGGGAATTTTTTTGCAGGGTTTTGGCAGGAAAATTTGGGTAGGTGCCATATGGTCACAGAAAGTGACCTCCTTGTACCCAAATGTAGAAGTTGAAGGTCTTGACCTTTATGTACTGCCTGAAATTATACTGTAGAAAACAGTTGGACGTTGTGGCATCAGTTAGCTGATTTGCTGTCGTTGTTGCAGAAGTGCCAGGCTGTGATATGTACATTTTGTTATATTTTATGATATGCAGGTCGGCACTACAGAGTGTGATCGGGGTGCGTGATGTGGCACGTCGGCAAAATTATTATGTCGATGGTCTGACGCATACGTGGGTCTCATACTACAGTGCACGAATATCGTCCAGTTTGGCTGCGATCAACGAATGGCATCAGATGGAAGACATCGAATCTCACCGACCTGTTGAACTCAAGTCTGTTGAATGTGTTGATACTATCACTGCAGTTATTGTTGTGTGTCTAGTGGGCCCAGTTTTCAAAAACTCTTAGTATTTTCAAAATTTATCGAACGTTTATCATAGTTTTTAAAATAACTTTTGTATATGCAAATTGCAAAATTGTTATTTGTGGCATATTTTGTAAACATAGAGTAATGAAATATAGCACATTGTGGCGTAGTTCAAGACTGTATGATACTCATTGACATCCAGTGACAATAAAATTTCGCAGTCGAAAACAACTTGTGGTTGGTTTTTGTATGTCTGTCTCTCTTCCCTAAGTTCTCGTGAGTTCTTCCTAAGATTTTTTATTAATGAGGCTGCAGATCAATAGTTGTCGAAGACCTGGGAATATGTTATTGTCCTGTCAATTAGTACTTGTTGGTTCTGTAGAATACTGATAGGTGTTATTTATTATTTAATTTTTATAAACACCTGGTACACAAGAGCCTAAAAACTAGTATTACAATGTGTAAAAAAATCGTCACTGCAATAAGCATCAAAACACCGGTATCTCTTTAAAAATTATGTATAAAAATACTAAAATGAGAAATAAAAAATTAACTAAAGCAATACAGTACAATGTTAGCTTGAACACAGATGCAGATACAAACTTTGAATGGTAGCAAAAACACCATTGAACATAGCCACCAGGGTTTTGCTACACTTTTTCCTGCTGTAATGTTAACTCGTAATCATGACACTAAATAATGTCAGTATTTTTAGACATCATTTTGTTGCATGTGAACTAGTTTTGTTGGTGTGTCTGTCACGTTCACTGCCGGGTGTTTGATTTGCACCTTCATATTGCAGAAGTGATATTGTGTGCTGTAGTGTCACTGAAACAGCCGGTTTAGAACTCCGAATTAGAAACAAATTGAAAGACATAATGATGACAGTGGACCTGGAGGAAGTCACCAGCAAATACGTTAGCATCTTATCACTGTGTTTTACTTGTGTCTGACTACTGCAGAAATTTGTTCATTGCTTTTTGTCATATGACTGTGATAATTTTCTTTGTGGTTATCTGGCCTCTTATACCACCCAGATATAATGCAGATGGAACAGACTTGATCACTTGATCCGTTGTCGCACACTTGCACTGGAGAAAGGTCTAGTAATTGTTTTTGAATAATTGATTGTAAATAATGTTCACAGCAATATTTTCTATATATTTATTTATGAACTGATTTATAAAGTGTCATAAAGTTGTAACTTTAGAGGCACAGTTTCTTACCAGAGATGGCTGAAATCATCTCTGGCACTCATTGCACCTACCATGAAGGGATGGCCAGTCTGAGTGGCCTGGATAAATACCAAAGGTCGTCACCAATATCAGTACTGACTGGGCTCGACGTAGTTTAGCTTTGCTGATGTGCCGAACGTCGTTAATGCTACGCCAAACCAGTTATTATTATATTATATCTGCACCGTTATGACATATACAGTATTGGAAATAAATGACCGAACAGACCGACAATTTGAAGTTGTATTTTTTGTTTATCAAACACAGAAAAATATGGAACAAACTACAACTGCGTAACTCTGATGTTGCGTAAAATGTTGATTGTGTGAATGTTCACTCATCCAGGTTGCCGTTGTTTGCGGGGCATCTGTTATGTAGCAGATGATTGGCACTGTTGGTATTTTGTATGCAGCTTCGGAGTCGACTCGAGGAAGAGCTGAGCATGTCTCTGACTGAATTCAAACACTTCATCGATGAAGAGATGATCACTGTCATGAGGCAGATGGACGCTCCATCACAGATATTCGATTATCTGTACCTCGGCTCGGAATGGAATGCCTCAAATCTGGATGAACTTAAAAAGCTTGGGTATGCTTTATCATTTAGTAGTAAAAGATATCCAGGAGCCATATTTCCAAAGAATCTAAAGTTTCCCCTAAGTTCATTCATGAGTTTTTCATAACTTTTGCATTAACAGAATTACCATTTTGCTACATACCGGTGACTTAGTACGTCATTATGACACATTTCATATGCACAGGAAAGTTAAACTTTACAGGCTGTTCCATCGATAAAGACTTTTTAACACTAAATTATGAAAAAATTGTTCAGTTGTTGTGAACAACTTCTGATGGTTTTTCCTCAGTTAATACATTATTCCTTGGTCTGTCTTAGATTTGTTAGTCGATCTCCAGCTTTTCGTCACATGTATGTCACTAACGCAGTTACTTCATGTTAACTCTTTTGCGTATTTGGCTTGTTTGACTTTGTTGTGTTAATGTGCAGTGATTTCGTTTGCATTCAGAATGAAACAGAGATGCAACAATGCTGACATGATGTTTGAAAAATGTGACAGTTTCCAAACCAAAATGTTATAATCTATATACTGTGTATCTAGAACCAGATGTGAATAATTGATAGCATGTTTGCAGTGTTGGCTACATACTGAATGTTACGAGAGAGATAGACAATTTTTTCCCGGGACTGTTCGAGTATTGCAATGTACGTATCTACGACTTGGAAGACAGTGACCTGCTCAAACACTGGCCTCGAACGTTTGACTTCATCAACAAAGCCAGGTTTGTTCCACTTTGTGCTCTGATATGTACTATGGCACTAACTCTTTACAGCTTTGACACCAGAATAGACATCTTGCTGATAAAATATTTTCCATCAGAAATCTGTACATGCTTTGTAATAGTCTGCTAAATTAAAAAGTGCCGAGCTTTAGTAAACATATTTGCTTTGCAAAATTGGACTATTTGTATCGACAGATAGATTTGATTGGGATGATTTTTGGCTGAACAGTTATTTTTTCCATTATTCTTGTGATGCTAAACTAATTGCATTAGATTAAAAGTTGGTGTGCGAAAATTACACAGATAACATTATATTGCATATCATGTCCACTTGCGCTTAATGAGGAATAACAAAAAACCGTTAGCTTTTCAAAAGTTGTTGGGTGCGAATAGCATTGCTGTGTGTGTTACAGATGTGCTCAGTGCAATGTATTGGTCCACTGTAAGATGGGCATTAGTCGTTCGGCATCTACGGTAATGCTGCAATTTATCATCCAAATTGTTAAATGAAATTTGTTAGTTGTCGGCTGCTGCCACAGCATACAGTGAGATGTTGCTATGAAAAAGTAAAATAATATGTCACGGCGCTGTGGTGAGATGAGAATGTTTGTGATAAAGTTGTTGGTTATTGGAAGAGGGATTTGACCAGCTATTCAGCCAATACCAGCTGAGACCTTCAGCCCAGTGCTTAACTCGTAGCCACAGAACAATATGTGTATGTATTGGCACAAGGCAAGTTGTACCCATGTGTGTTGTGAACAGTTTTTGTCCAGTTTCTTTTAGTTCAGATTTCTTTTGGTTTTGTTAGATTGTCTGTGTTATCTTGTTCTTCTTGATTCAATCATTAAGCTGTGTTCTTCAAACTTGAACGCACTACGTTGCTGTGTCATTGGCATTGACCAGATGCTGCACACAACATTACTATGAAAGCAGTTTGTACTGGAGCATCGGATAGGTAGTGTTTTTGGTTTGTCTGGTGTTCAGTGTGGTGACATATTATTAAAGAACTGAGCACTAATGGTTAGCAATGCAATTATAGTGCTTGTAATTCAGTTTATAGGTACTGGGCTATGCTTTGGGCGGAATTTTGTGAAATTCATTTTATTTTATGAACTGCATTCATGTGATAGGATGTCAGTGTCATGGACTGTTTCTGTTGTGTGTTTTAAAGCCTGCAATTAACTTAGTAGAAAAGTCAAATGACTGAGTATGTCACGTGGTCGTTGTACAATAGCGAGCTTTATTGTGAGTTAATAAGATAAGACTTGTCTGTTACAGTTATGTAACCGCACTGACACAGAATTTTGCTTGTTGAGTCTTGATCACCTGGAAAGATTGGTGAGTGAGCAAAACAAAATGGTCACAAGGATTTAGCAGCAAAACTGTTGCGAGTCATTTTGTTTGATGTTAAAGGAGGTGTTTTGTTAACACCAGGTGATAGCATATGCAATGAAGGAGCAAGGTTGGTCGCTCGACGTGGCCTATCAGCATGTGAAACAGAAACGCAGTTGTATCAAGCCAAATGCCGGTTTTATGCATCAGCTGACTACTTATCAAGGAATCCTAGATGCCAGGTTATTTGGAATCACCATATTTCATTGCCAGCAGTGTCAGTTGTAAATTTTGTGCATTCCACACGCAACTAGATTTTAGAGCTTATTCCATTGTCAAACCTAAGCCGAAACTGGTTTAGGATATTTTAGCTTCCTAATTCCGTTTGCCAAACTTCAACCGGTTTGGATTAAACCTTGCAAACCAGTTTCGAGACAGTTTGCAGCTGGGACGAAGGTGGCAGAGTCCAGTAATGAATACATTTTGGTTTTCTATTAACAATTTTTTGTATAATTTTTTTCGTAAATATTGTTCTTGTTCTATCTGTCGTTTAGTCATTATTATGCACGTGATCGTACAACATAAACGTCTTTGCTGATACATTTAGCTGGAACGGAAATGTTGTTACACTCGTTGCCAATGCAACCACTCCAAAACCAAGCCCAAACATTTGTACGTGAAACCTAAACTGGTTTGGACAAATCGAATGCAGTCTTAATATGCTTTGACCCAAAATTTGGTATTGAAATACATATTCTTTTAAAGGAGATACGTTAAAATCGGACGAAACTTTTAACCATTTAACTTGTTGTTGATCAAGTGTATGCAGTGCAGATTTTGACAAAGTTTACAGCGTGGTAAATGGGTTTAAGTATTTTCCACTATGTGAACATGATTAAATGAAGCTTTCATTGAGAGATGGGGCCCCACATGCTGCTAGAGTGTTAAGAATTATCCTGCTTTAGCATGGATTGCTGGCACTAACTGATATTTTCTGTATTTAGATTATACATCTTTTTTCTAAATTGTAAGGATTTTAAAAGGGTCGATATCACAATCAGCTTCATGAATTTTGTTCTCCATAATGTTATTTAATGGCATTCTGAATGGCATTGTATGTTATTTTGCATACAATTTATTTCAGGCGTCACTTTTTTGTGACGCGTAATGATTATTTACGCCGACCTTTAGTGACTGTTGTGGAAATGTGTGTTCTAGCAAGCAGAGACACAGCGGGCTTTGGCGTTCTGTGTCGTCAGGCAATTTGCTGCCAGACTATGATACAGCACTGTTCAAGAGATCTGCTTTTCTGTGTGACACACCACTTTCTGCTGTTGATTTGCCTCTGACAACGCCCTCCACTAAAGGTTTGCCAGTTACTTTCATTGACATATACTGTTGTATATTGTCATATTGGCATACCTTTTAATGCAAGTTATTTGTGAAGTTTCAAGCGCAAAATGACTGAAATACTGCAATTAGGACATAACAATAGTGTTACTGTATTGCAGATACTTATGCTTAGTTCTTTGATAAAACTGCTGCAATATATTGGCTTGCACAAAAACTTTGGTTTGTATGCTTAGCTGGCTTGGATTAAAGATCTGTATTTGGAAAATGCAGCAGCAAATTGGATTGTTTATATTACAAACATATTATGTTTTTTAAATATTTTATTAGTCTTTAAATGTTTTTTTCTGTAGGTGTTAGCCGTTCCGTGTGTGATGAAAAGGAGTTGTCACTGCGATCACGGATTCTTTCCAGTGGAAATCTTGAAGACTTGTTACCGCCTGAATGTTCTCAACTGCCGCTCGTTTATCATATAAATGACTGGCAGTTGTACGACAATGATGACAGTTTTGATGACGACAACGGCGATGTCTGTCAGACGCCAGTTACATTTATTTCATGTACTCAGCACGACTGGACTGACGATGAAAACTTTGCCAAGTTTGTATCGTCGTCAGAGTTAGATTGGTCTAACCACGGTGAAGTTGATGGTGATCTGGGTTTGTGCTGTGAGCATGGCTTCTATGATGTTGCAATGCTCAGTGGAGGAGTTGTTAGTGAAGCACATCTATCATCGTGTCTAACTGATGCTGAGAAAGAGAAAATATTTCTTCATCCCGACTTTAAGTTGGAATACTTCATGGCGACCCATCACCGCCAGCGGCGAGTTGCCGAACAGCTTCTCACTTCAGACTCTGCACTTCAGATGGCTTCAGCTGATGACGATAAACACTGCGAACTCAGCCAAGAACCTTCCATCATAATGGGCTGCCCTCAGCCGTCGTCAAAAGTGCGACCAGATGATTTTTGGATTCGAGAGGCGGCAGACACGTTGCCAAGCGATTCCGAGGAAGCTGATGCTGTTTTACAGCAAAGCGAGTCAGCAAGTGTTTGTTCGTACAGTAGCGGTGGCACGCCGGCCAAAAAACAACATAACTCTACCGGCAACAGTGTACAGTCATCTCCGCTTTGTTCACCCGGCAGAAAGGTGTCGGACATTGCGCAGCAACTTACCTACGAAGAGTGTGGCGGCGATAAACTTTCGGAGTCTGAAGCCAAGACTTCTCGTTCGTTATCGATATATGATACTGAAGGCATCAGCATTGAACCGGGACTAGTCCGCCGTACGGTTGACCTGAGTGTTGACGTGCTGGTGTCATCTGCTGCAACTCGTCTTATGCGTCCTGTCTCCATCTACGAAACTGAGGACATCGAGCTTGAGCCTGGACTTGTCCGCAGGACTCTACAGGAGATTGAGCAGAGGTCCAGTCTCTTAATTTTGATGTTATTAGAATCGTTGCACTGCTGGTTGGGAGTGAAACAAATGATATCTCATGATATGGATTAATTGTCGAAAAAAAACATGGAACTTAGTTGACTTCATTTGTCGGTAAAATATGTTAGCAAAAACAGACAAGAACATAAATGTACTAAATTGCCTATAGCTGAGATTCAGCAGGTGTTTTCAGATTGCCAGAAAGAATGCAGTGCTGGAATGTATCATACACTGAAAACTGGTTATTTAGTTAGTTAACGAATAAGGCCTTAAACTGAAGGCTGCTAGGCCATACTAGCACATAGCGGTGCTTGTAGTCTGTTGTCGGATGCTCGTTGTTGTATATGTCATATTTTTCCTTTTAAGCACTGCCCCATGTGAGCTTGAGAGCTATATAGCAGTATGGCCACTTCGTTTCTCGGCTGAATATATTACAAATGGCTTTTTCTTGTTTTTTTTGTGATTAGTTGCTTGGGGTTATCGAGATTGATTGAATTGTATATTTTTCCTGTACTGTTTTTTTCGGCTGTATCAGTCAAGCTATTGGCTGTCAGGATCACCACCAAAGTTACCAATCTTCTGTTGGGTCGGCATTAAGCTCTTCTGACTCATTCACTTTACGTAATGCTTTATGAGTTACGGTTTTCTTGTAGGAGTAGTTCCATGGTTGACATTGTGGCGCCTCCGTTGTCTCCACCACCGACCCAGTTGACACCTGTCCAGAGATCGTCAAGCCTGCGCGTGTCCCGATTGCATTCTCCCGACAACTGTGAGTCGCTGCATCGCACGTTGGAACGCCGCCGCACGTGTATTCCGTCCGTTGGGTCGCTGTTTGGCACGGGCAACGATGACTGTCTCAAATCAGTGGCAATCGACGATGGTGATCAGGTGCCAAATGATGTGGAAGCCGGTCTGGACGATGCACAGCCGGGACTCTGCGTGATCCGTGTCGGTTCTGACAACATCGAGATCGAGGAAGGAAAAGTGAAAAGAACGATGCGAGGTCCGTGTGTGATCGCATTTCATGTTCACTGGAGTTTGTTGGCTTACAATATTATACAGTAGGTTGCAAAGTTGCAAGGGATGAAGGACTCTGTAAGAATGCGAAATCTTCCTGAAAAAAGGTTTTTAAGTCCCCCATATTACTGGTAAGTTGTAGGGAGAAGTACTCGACTCTGGTAGAACATAATGCAGACAAGGCAACCTAGCTGTGTGTCATCGTCCATGACACAGCTACATATAATGCTATGTGTGTTCCATGCTTCACAGTTAAGTAGGCCTAATCTTTTCCTGAATTTTTTTTCGTTCATCTCATGGTAACATATATAAAATTAAGTTGTAATTTGTTTAGCTTGCTGAGGGCAAAATGAAAAACGTATGTTTCTTGGTAATTAACTTTTTTGTAATCTGTCAATCTGTTGATTGACGATTAACAGTTAGTGGTTGTGTCAATTTGTTCTAGATGTATAGTTCATTTGTGTTTTTTTTGTGTTTTTAGATTTTGAGGTGAAACATAAACAGGAAGAAGTAGAGAGGCCACAGTGCCCGACTGTTGGTATACCGGCACAGAGTCCTGTAACGCCAAACGAAGTTCCAGTCGAGTCTGGATCGGTTCTGCGTCAGAAGAATGAAATTGAAATGAAATATGGTTCGAGTCCACGACATTCCAAGTTGTCTCCTGACCACAGTTTGTGCCCGCCCGCTCTCTCGCCCTCGGAATCTGCTCGACTTACTCCAACACTTGAGAGATATGGTGCGACTGATGTGCTAGCACTGACCGAGGAAGTGCCAGAAGGTTTTGTGGACGAAGAACACATTCGTGACAAACAGGAATGTGTTTGGCAGAAATGTCTTCAGAACGATCTGACCAAACCAGGCACTTTTCCGAATCTGAATCTGCGCGAAAGTGAGCTTGCGTGGCAGGCGCTGTCGTCGGACGCACGTTCACAGTTTCAGCGGTCGTTTTCGTACCGCGAAAACTGCCAACAAAAGCAGACGAAGACGTTGCCATTTTTCAGTCGGTCAGCCTCGATGCGTTACCATGGTTTGCCAGATGCGGTAAAAGCTGACAGTTCGCTGGTTGTTTGCAGTCCAAGCGTCGTGACTAAGACTAGTGCGTTGTCGTCAGCCGAAGTTTGTCGGCGACTCTTGAAAGAAAGGACGCAACATAGTGAATGCTCCCTGACAGAAAATCACTGCGACCAGAGAAGTGAAAATGAGCGTGTGTGTTTGAACGCTGAAAGAGGCAAACAGCTGCCGGTATCAAATATACAGTTACGTATCCAGCCAGTGCCTTCAAAAGTCCCAACAGACTTACCATTGGTCATCCAAACTGAATCTTTGTGTGGTGTGGGCGACACACACTATAGTCGGTGCCAGGTCACTCGCGATGAGCAGACCACAAGAGCATCAGCTTTTGTCTCATCTACGCAGTGTCTGTCTCGTACCAGCATAGCCAAACATGCTGCAGTCGCGTCACATCAGTCAGACTGTAAGATTAAACCAAGTTCTGTAACTAGCAGCAGTGACTGTAGACAGCCGGCTGCAAGAAATATCGGGAGTGATTATTTCAGTTCACGTGTGACTGGTGATGCTATGCAAGAGACAAATGTTAAAACGATTAATTGTGAGAAGGTTCAGTCCAAGTTGGCACAGGAGCTCTCGCAGCCTAACGCCAGTGATGTCGACAATTCAGTTGACCAAGCAGTTCAGCAGGCACTAGATCAAGTCAGTAAATCGGCGAATGCTGCACAGTTTCTTGTCGGACAGTCACAGTCTAAGGACTTGGAACAGAGTCACCACTCAGAGCTGAAAAAACGATTCAGTTTTTGTGATAAGTCTGCGTCTTTCATTTCATCTGAGCCGGAGAAACTATTTCGCAGCCAGTCAGTACGTGACAAGTCGTCGTCATCTCTGCGACGTAACGCTGACAGTTGTTTCGAGTCTGCTGAAGCACGGAAAGTGAAGAAACCTTATGGTAGAAGTCACCCGCTCTCGAAGTTGTCCAATCAGTACTTGTCTCGTGACTGTAGCAGGACAGTCAAAGACATGACACGTGATCAAGACTCCGCATAAATTCTTTGTATTTGTGTTGAGCTTGGCACCAGTGCCCTCATTATTACTCCAGCCGCCTTATGACGCCTTATAAATTGTCGCATTATTATTATTATGATTCTTAGTGTTGTGTCGATATGTCATTGGTGTCGAACTGTCGATACATTGATATCGGTATATCTTAAAATTGTATTCTGATGAACGATGTACGATGTATGATTTTGCGATATTTTATAAATGCTGCAACAATTCATATTTATCACAATATTCTGAACGCTGAAAGATATTTTTTCACTTTAATTCAGTTTGGATGGTTTTTGCAGCACTTGGCATCCAAGGCTGACAGTGCTATTCGGAGTACTGGCAAATGACCTGGAGAATGATTACTGACATGCTTTCTTTTATCTTACTTTGTTGATTGAAAACTAAATTTATCAACAGCTGAATTTTACCAAGTTTAATCTGCTACTAATTCACGTGATTAAGTATGCCCTATGCCTGTTATAAACAATTTTGTGCGATCACTCAAATGTCTTGTATTAGCTTTATATGACATGGAGTCATTTAAACAGCCAAAACAGCATTTTTAACAAAGCTTACTGGTTAACAAATGTGTTAACGACAATATCGATATTGTGATATTTTTGAAATATCATATTGATATTGTCAAATTTAAAATAAGTGATATCGACACAACACTATGTTTAGTATTAGTGTCTCGTTGCTTTTTTATTTTCTTTCACTTTTATGCAGTGTCCGTTCCTCATTTTTGCAGTTTGAGATCCAGTTCTGTGGACTTCACCCAGTCTTTACTCTTAATGTTTTCAGTTACCTGAAGGTTTAATGACAAGCTGACACAGACATACATCTGTAGTGAAACTCTAGTGTAATATTGCGTAAATGTCTCAGAAACTTTAGTAAATGTACACTTGTATTAAGTATTGTTCACCGTGTAAGAAGCAAGATTTGCAGTGTATTAGAATGTTTAGACAGCTTATTTCTAGTTTTCTATTGTGGTCAGTTTTGAGGTGACTAAATGCCATTTCAAATATCTTAGGCAGATTCCAAATCCGTCATTATTTTCTACACTTTTCAAATACCTTGATATATGTCAGCAATCAGTATTCTGCATTGGCCACACGTATGTCGTCAGTTATGCACTATATTTTGATACAACTGATAGTTAAGCACAACACAAGTTATTTTCACCACATAGATTTAATATGCATTTATTGAGTTCTTATTTTTATTAACCCAGATTACCAATTTTTCCATTTCTTTAGGATCTGCCCACTGTCCAGAGTACATCTGTAAAGTCTAATGTTGGTGCTCATCATCTAGCTTCTGCAGTTGAATTGGATATGTTTGTCTGTACCAGTATGTGTCTGAATTGTTATCTGTGTATGGATCATGCAGACCTAGTCTCAGGAGAATACTGTTTTGTAAAGACAGTGTGCTGAATGTGTGACATATATATTTGTAAAATGTGCTGCCTTAGCAGATTGGTTGTGCATATTGTGTGAGATACAGGTGAAGCGTATATTCTGTTTGTGCGCAGTAGTGCACATTGAATACACTGTAATTGCTCATGATTTGCTTTATACAGGCTTCTGCTACTGTTGTGCCCTGTATATGCAGCTTGTAATGTACTAAGTAATATGTCCAAGTACAATATAATGGTGATTGTTGTTACACATGTGCAACAGACAACCCAGTAACATGTTTTTGTTGGCAACAAAACTCATTTTTCCATTCACAGTGTGTGTTTGGTAGTACGTTATAAGCTGTGATAAAGTGCAGGGTCACTCTTACTTTTATTTCCTGCAGAGTTGTGGCCAAAATTTGATGATAGGTAACTTATGGGATTAAACTTAACTTTTATAACGTTAATGGTGTTTTCATCCGTTAAGAATTGGGATAAAACCAGTTTTGCTTTTTAAATTACAATCACTGGTGATTATTTTTTGCTTGAGTTAAATTAACCTGCATAACTGAAGTGTCTTTCAGTGGAACAACGTTGAAAATATCTCAAGGAAGGTTTTCATCTAGTATGATTTATCTCATTTAACATAGAGGGTGGACCAAAAAAGTAAGCCATTATCAAGAATCTTCATTAAATCATATTAAAACCGTCAATGATGCTAGATTTTTTATCAGTTTTGAGTATAAAATGAGCACAAGAATATTATCAGTTTATTAAATATTCTACTTGTGACCTAATTTGTGACGTAATTAGTTGCTGTGTTGGAAGCTGTGATATGGGTAAATCTATGTATGTTATAAAATCGTGATTAAAACCCAGAAAAAAAAGAGAAAATATGGAATGGAAGTCAAGGCGAGCTGATGCCAGCAGAAGAACTGACATCATTTACCTTATATGACGCATATTGCTACTTTGTGCAGTTTGCGGCTCAGGCATAGTTATTGTTGTCACAAAGTAGGTCATGCACAGAATATCTAATACCAATGGATAATATTATAGTGCTTGATTGATATTTGACGAATAAATATAATCTCACTGGCTGGCTTTAATACGATTTAATACGCTTTTTTGACAATTTGGTAGTGGCTTACTTGTATTGGCCACCCTGTATAGCATTTAACTTGACTCTCTCCAGAAAACATCTGTCTTTGACTGCTGCCAAAACATTTGTCTAATTTAAATAGCTTAGTCAGCTTTGCTTTGTGTGCCACCAACCGTAGCATGTTTGCTATTATGTTATTTGTTTTCTGTCTTGCTGCCTATTTATTACAAGCTTTATCATGCCAAAGAAAGAGCAGCAGTGTGTGCACAACATGTTTATAACTTTACTGTGTGATGCAGTTGTACAGTATTATAATCTCCCTGTTAATTGAGACTGAGTCGAGACTTGGTTAGGTAACTTTCATGTTCATGTACTTGTACTTGTCATATCAGAGATTGTAATTATGCCATAATGTGTTTCTAATTTTAATATTATGTAGGTTTTTCTGTGTATCTGTTGAAGTATTCTGAGTCATACATACACCAGAATGAATAAATAATATAAGGAGTGTAGTGTCATTCAGATGGCTTCAGAATGCATCAGTTTATACAGTGAATGTATACTGTTGACGTCATGCTGTGATATGAATGGTGTTTACCATTCTGTGTAGAAGGATTTTAGTGGTATTATCTTGTTACGTTTATTTTATCACTGTCTTATGTATACCTTTGGGCAACACACTAGTCTCAGTCCTCAAAACAGCGGACCTTGATTAATTATAGGCCACCATAAAAAGTTACTATATGATTGAGTGACTGAACAGCAAATCTGTGTCTTACCACTGCCAAAGATTTTGTGAGGTGTTTATCAGAAAGATAGAAACGAAACGACATGTTATTGAAATATCAAACATAGCTACAAAGCAGAGCATTTTTGATTAAGTGTCTTCTGCTTAATGGCATGATCTTTTGATATTTTGCAACAGTTTGAATGTTGCAATTATGACGCTGCATAACGTCAAACTGTACTAACTTGAAGCTTACATTACTACTGAAATATTTTTGTGTAAAAAGCTATCGGCAAAGGTGGTCAATTTTGTTGTCACTATTCAGGTACTTGTTTCAGTTGTGTGCATAGTTGTATCGTATTTGAATCTCACAGGGTTGTTGAGAAATTGCATTTTGTCCTGTGGG
>Ga0056115_1000582_pt1 | contig 16544 bp, 8 predicted proteins | sample WorMetOlspDAHAB1_FD_77007 | JGI IMG/M metagenome (GOLD analysis project Ga0056115, IMG submission 77007) | Marine gutless worms symbiont microbial communities from Max Planck institute for Marine Microbiology, Germany - Olavius sp. DAHAB.1 ...
CATACTCAAAAAACTCAAACGCTTGTATAAATATTAATGTTGCATGAGTTGCTTTTGAAGTGAAAATGAAATAAAATTACTATTAGAATTAAAACATAGAAAACGTAAACGTTTGTATAAATACGAACGTTTCAGGGGTTGCTTTTAAAGTTAAAATTCTGTTTGAAGTCCGACGTATATACGGAGGAAGTTTGTTTCAGGCGAGAGAACCGAACGAGTTAAGTCGACAGACCCCGAAGTCCCATGCGTATTCTACATCGTAACAAGTGGAGAGGTTTCGTTAATACAAATTACAGGGACCGCCAAATAAGGTTGGCCTAGTTGCCGGTAATTTCCGCCAATCAGAAAAATTAGCATGGAGATCCCCAGCAATAACTCGTGTCCCCGTTACCGCGCCATTTATATGTCGTCTCGGTCACAGAATGCTCATCGGGTCTGCAAATTGGTCTATGTAAATGCAGGTATTATTATTATTATTACTATTATCTTCATCGTCATCATCATCATCATCGCCATCTTCGTTGACTGTGGCGACGTCACTAGTTCAGAATTTCGCCGACCGAGGGCGACATTGTGCTGCTAGTCCGGACATGCTACGGCCAATCACCGCGAAATGACGTAAGAGGACATTGAGGGAAGTCGACACCCCCTGTATACGCCCCTGTATACGCCTTTGCGTATACAGGGAGGCCCAAAAAAGCCACTACTTATTTTATTTATTATCGGAGTCGCACACACGGCACATATACAGCAGCAACAACAACAATTGCTACTACTAGAATCTTAAAATCACAAAACTACTCTCCATATCACTGCTTCAAGGTTATAGTAATTGATGACGTTACAAAATAGGTCATACTTAGAACATTTAATGCCAACAAATATTCTAGCGTTTTCTCATTCCAATTTGATGAAACAATCTAACCCAATCGACGGGATTTAAAACGATTCATTTATAATCCGACAGCGGCTTAATTTTTGGGCCACTCTGTGCAGTGGACACGAGCATTGACCACTTCATTAGCTAGCAATCGAAATCACCACTTTGAGTCACTCGACCCTCGGGTATTAACTACAGTTAATCGTTCGATTGGATCTATACTTGTGGCCAGCGTCTTTGTCGTATCACTGTCATCAGCGTCTGCATTACGTGGTCACCCGCCCGTGTTCGGTTTAACTCTGTTTATTCTGTCGGACAAAGCCCGTCTCTAGCAGGGGCGGCACTGGAACACTATACACTAGGGGACCCGCGCCCCTGACGGGAGCCCCACACTTTGGTAGCTGATGGTTGGTGCAGTGGACGGCTATGAAATCTGCTCCTGGATCATCTTTTACGTATAAATTTATGTTAAAAAATCTTGTAGCATGCCTCTTCTCTTTTTCGAGTTGTTAATTAAGATTATACACCTATTTTATCCACATCGTAACACAGGGTGGCCCAAAAATGGCACGATTTGCATTGTACGCCTTAACTTCGTCAAATATTGACCGATTTTCAAACTTGTTTCACTGTCGGAATCAGGAGAACATTTGTAATAATATTATGTCTAAAGATCCCACCGCACCTCAAATGTGTAGCTATACTACCTTATGATATGTCAGTGTCTTCAAAGCAACAGGTGAAAGAAAGCGATACGACTTCTGTAACAACACATTTGAAGTGCGTCGTCCAGCAGCAAGGCGGACACATTGAGCATAATGGCGTAAAATGCAAAATGTGACAGTTACTTTAGATAATGACTGAGACAATAAACACGTTTCCTGTTGTTAATTTCTTTAAATGTGTTGTTACATAAGTCGTCTTATTTCAATTGTAGCGACACATATAAGGTGTGACAGGATCTTTAGTGAGAGTATTATTACAAATATTCTCCCGATTCAGACAGTTCGAAAATTGGTCAATATTTGTTGAAATTAAGGCGTACGAAGTCAAGGCTTACAAAAAAGTGTGCCAGTTTTTTTGGGCTACCCTGTATGTGCTCCCAGGCGTCTTTCACGCCGTTCTAGAATAACTCGGCGAAAATGAACCGATTGTTATAATTTTTGGTGTACAGCATCCTGAGGAAATTTTACGTTAGAAAAGTATAAACTCGCCCACCTCACCTAAATAATGTCGCCACATTACCTTGTGAAATGGAACTCATCTGTTGCTGCTTGTCGGATACTCGACCACACACACAACACATCAACCGGCTGCCGGCTATTGTCAGAGCCACCCATTAAGACTATTATAACTTTTGTTAACTGAACAAGCAGAGAAGACAAACAGTAGAGACAGGCGATATCATATAATTACTGCTATACACTGCAAACAAAGCTAATTTGCATTTCACGAGGTAATGCGCCGACATTATTCAGGCGAGATGGGTGAGTTTATAATTTTCTGCTGTTAAAATATTTCTGGATTCTGTGCATAAAAATTATTAAAATTGATTCATTTTTCGCCGATTTATTCAAAATGTAAAAACAGAGGTGTTTTTGAGAGAGTGTATATAAGACACTCGTTGTCAGTATATCTATAGGCCTACTGTTGGCTTAATTGGACTGCAGAAAAAAAACTATACAGACAACGTCCGGCAATTCTAAGTAACTTTTAACCAGCGGCAAGAATTGACACTGACAGCAGCGTATTGTGATCTCTGCGCTTTGATCTTGATCAGCGACTCTGAAGTTACGACCTTATGGCGCTTTGCAAATATGTTTATTATTATTATTATTATTATTATTATTATTACCTCGGTAAGACATTATGACGGGGCTTCTGTTAGGCCACATGCAAGTCCTATCGGCTATTTGTCTTCACAAAGCGCGGACAAAAATGGGATAACAATCATTTGCAAGTGAAAATTTTCAGTAAAACGTATTCTATTGTTGCAGCGCGTGGTCGACGAACTGTGCTGATTACCATGATATGTCGATTTGACAAAGTCGTAAGCTTGACGTCGGCGACAATCGGCTTTATGAGGCGGCGACCGGTCGTTTCCGGCGGGACCCTCGCGGTTAGCCCGGACACGGAAGTGGCGGTCGTTAGCGATGCGATTCGATCGGCTACAATGAAACGTTTCGACGGATGTGAAAGCCGACACGTGGTGCGGTTTCATCGCTTCTTGGACGTGATTTTGACTGGATAACTGCCTCGGCGGGTACCGAATAAAATGTAACCAGTGTCTACACGATGGCCCCGGTAAAATGCGAACTGCGGATTTGCGGACCAGCGGATTGTACAACGGACAAAATAGGGTGAGGGATGGAGTTAGAATTATTTCAGGCAACACGGCCCATTGAAAAAGAAAAAAAGCAGACAGACATGAACACAGAAACACACTCAGGAACACAAAGGAACTAACTAAATAGCTATTAGGGATAGGATTACGGTTAGGGTCTGGGTCATTACCAGCCAGGGCTATAGGGTTTTGTCCGCACCAGCATCTGCATTGTAACCCATTGTACGATCCGCAGAGCCTCAAATCCGCAGTCCGCATTTTACCAGTGCCTGTCTACGATTCGAGTTGGACTGAACGTTGGGCCGAATCGCGTTTCCGAACGCAATGAAAGTGAACCTCGACTCCACGAATTGGGTCAGATCCCACCGCCGAAACCGTTTGAACATGTTAAACATCTGAGCTACATACAGGGTTGTCCAAAAGTAATCCACTACGAAATTTAAAAAAAATCAAAGTCATATTACAGCCGGTCAAGTAGATTAGATTTCTTCGTCAAAGTAAAGTATGAATCAACCATTAGGCTATATTATTATCCGTTGGTATTAAATATTCTGTGTTTGACCTACTTTTTGACCTCAATACTATGCCTGACCTACAGAAGTAGCGATATTCGTCACATACGGTAAATGATGTCAGCGCTCCCTTTGGCATCAGCTTGCCTTGGAAAGCTGTGATTTCAATTTGTAATCGTAAACCATTTATTAGATGGAGAGTTATGTAAAGCTTTCTCAAATTTCCATATTTTGTTTCTTTTTATTGGCTTTCAGCTACGATTTTATCACATATACACTGACTTTACTCATATTGCAGCTTCAAACACAGCAATTGACGTGTTCTGTGTGTGCGTACTGCATAGGCACGAACTATGGTTTGTGTATGTTACGGTCCCACACGTGGCGTCCCCTGGCGAAGCCATTTGCTATATACCCCTGTGTCCTGGTGGATGTCGCACGTAATGCGTTGTTATCAATAACTCTATATTTTTAAACCGCCAGCTTGACTTACTCGACTTATGCTTAGTCAATAAATTAGTAAATAACTTACATTAAACAATACATGAATTACGGTGATCATAACTATATAGAAATTACACAACAAACTAAGTTGCGAGTCGCTCTCGTCGTGTCGAGCCAGTCGAACCAGTCGATCTCGACGTGTCAAGCAAGTCGAGCTGTGCTGTTCGACAATGTCGACACAGCCAAAATGCATGGGCTCGACACATCGAACGTGTCGAGTCGAGTCGAGTAGTGTCGAGTCGAGCCAAGTGGAATTGGGCTTAACCTGCTGCCCTGATCTCCTTCTCCATATCTTTTTTTAGAATCGTTCTTTGGTCGTCCGCTTGCTCTGTGACCACAATATGGCATATACTGGATTGCTGGCTTGGCAATGCTGTCATGGCATCTTCTTAGTGTGCTCAAGCCGAATCCACTTTCTTCGTTGTATTCGATTCATCACGGTCTCCTATCCAGTTTTTCTCTACGCAACGTGAGGAAAGTTGTATTTTGTGCGTCATAAAACTGCATAGTGTATATAAATGATTTATATAGCGCCAACTTCTGGTAAGAATCAGATGCATTCTCGGGATCGCGGCCTGGTCTAAAGGGGAGCAGTGAGTCTTTAGGTTACGCCTAAAACAGTGATAGGCCTCTATATGTATAGCTACACAGATATAGTTATATAGTTACTAGTCTCGTGATATAGCGATAACGATACGGGCTCATGCTGTTACTATAGGCTACTGTTAATATTTAATATTAACAGTAGCCTATTTCAGTTTTAATCTAATTTAGATTAAAACTGAAATAGTTATTGAAAAAATACTATGTACGGACATATTGTAAATACAGTGTGACAGTGGCCCAAAAAGTAACCAACTATCTAGTATCATCATTAAATCGTATTAAAACCGTCATTAAGGCTAGATTTTTCATAAAGAGAAAATATAGAAATATAAGTAATGTTTACATAAATCTCCATCTAAAAGATCGGTTAGACATAGAATTCACGGCTTTCTAAGGAGAGCTGATCCCAGAGAAAGCGCTAACACCATTTACCGTATCTGACGCATATTGCTATAGTTTGCGGGTCAGGCATAGGTATTGAGGTCAGAAAGTAGGTCACGCATAAAATACCTAATACCAACGAATAATATTATAGAAATTGATTCATATTTTAAATTGGATGAATAAATCAATTAATACAATTTTTTGATCATTTGGTAGTGGCTTACTTTTTGGGCCACCCTCTACATCTGCAGACTTGAAATAAATCAATCAGTGTCAGTGCAGTGTAGCGGGCGCCGGACGTCGAAGTTGCAATGTACAGTGGTTAGACTAATATGGCCATATGCTAACTGTAACGAGCTAATGTAACAATACTATCGAGACGTGATCCACTGATCTCAGAATTGCGCCATTTTGTCGCTGCTATTAAAAGCGAATAAACTTAATGAAAGTGGAAGCAGATTTCAATTAGAACGTGCATGTTTTAAAAGAATCACCATTGTATTCTATTATATATCTATTTCTTTGGGACACCGCAACATATAAACAGCGACAGCACAAGGAGCTCAGAAATACCACAACGCACTCGGGATGAATCAAATAATAAGACACAAATGGCCAAGCACCAAGCTCTAGCAATTAAAAAAACAAAGAAATGAAAATTAAAAAATGAACAAACTGAGGCCAGAATGACGGCTGAGCCTACCGAAGAGTATCTAAATCAGTTTGACACTGCAGTGAGTGATGCCGCTCGCGTGTACAGTATACTGGAAAATATTAATCGTATTAGTGTGGGCGAACTTAAACCACGATCGACGCCAACAATTAAATTATCGGTTCGACGCGAAGTCGAGCACCGCGTGCTTAGAGAGGGGGAGAATTCATGAAAAATTCATGAAAAAAAACTTGTGTGAAAATTTCGGTAAAATATTCGCTACTGCTTGCATAACGCTGGCCCGCTATCATATTACGCCAGTTGTCTAAATGATGTATCAATGTAGTTACTAACAAATGTGCCAAATTAGTCGAAACTGAAAGCAAATGTTTAACAAACTTTATAACCTGTTAGTATACACAAAATAAATAAACCCGTTCCATATGGTAAAGTCTTTAAATAAAGCTTTCGAAATTGTTACGCTCAATGCAAAACGCTTTTAGACGCTTTCTCGTATCCGTTGATTTTTCCTATTTTTCCCAGTGATTTAAAAACCTGTTTCTAGCTTTCTGGAGGCTATTATTATTTCGGCAACTCTCTCTCTCTCTATACTGAACATCTTTATCATTATCGTCGTCAAGTTATTTGCTCTTGAAATTTCGTCAACGTCGAGAATTAAAGCAGGCAAATCATACGAGGCCTTGGGACACAAGGCCGCGGCGAGGAGTTACAGCTGCACATTAAAAACATAAAACATCCAGGTACACAACACAATGTAAACAAACTAAATGAAAATACTAAATATGTAAACGACGTAAAAACACAGTGCAATAGGAGGAGAACGCGATGGAGGAAATGGGAAACATTAACTGATTCAATAGAGAGTCAATACTCTGTTGACCTCGCACTGAATATTTCAATTTTGACAGCTTCATCGATAGCAATAGGCGTCGAGATGCAGAGACTGTGATATCTGGCCGTGCTGCGCCGTGGTCGGTCCATTCCGGGTTGTAGGCGTGAAGTTTGTACGACCGGTGGTCTGCTTTTGCTTGCTGGCTGGCATCGGCGCTGAGTGACAAACGTTGCGGTAGGTCGTCGCTCATACACGGCAGTTTCAGCAATGGAGGCCGACGTCGTACAGTCGTCGGTGGCGGCGGCGGACGGTTGCGGAGCGAGCGGGGAGCGGAGGCCGTCGTCGCGGTGTCTGCTGCGACTGCCGACCGACAACGAACGACCGCATCAGACGCGATCCAACTCGGTTCCCGAGTCGCTGAATCGAGCGAAAACGTCACAAGCGCATGCTTCGTCGTCACATCTCAACTTCGTCGCCCACAGCGATTCGCTCGTGAAAAATAACTCCACCACGGTAAACGACTATTGTTCATTTCTCGCTACTATGTTTTACTGTCAACCCTGCTATATTGATGCATTCGATTTATGTTTTGTGTTAGGGCTGCTGTGAGAGAGCTCTGCAGCATTGTCTGTCCTTCTCATGTATTGTTATGTGAAAATCTAACTTTGTATCTTATGAGCAAATAAAATCACGATTATGATGATAATGATGATGACGATGACGATGATGATAAACGATCAGCTTTGTTTTCAACCGTATACTTTCCCACTTATGCGGTCGGTTCAAGCTGCAGTTCTCTGCAGTTCTACGACTGCATACAGTAGAACCACAGGAAACCGCACATATACCGCGAAGGTCGTAAAGGAACGGTGCTGACTGCAATCAAAACGCAAACCTTCCGCAAAACGAACGCTTCCTTCCGCCGACAAAAATATTTGCAGGAACGCAGAGAACCGCGGCATGAACCGCACAAGTGAGAAAGTGGTATAACTTTCTGCGGCACTCTCGACGTGTTTCAGTAAGACGTGGATATAGAGGCAGACTAGTTGACGATCACAAGAAGACAACTCTGTGAATGGCCGTCTCTCAAATACCTATATGGTAACACTTCAAGCCGCGATATGTGCCAATAAGTACTCACTAGCCGACAATCAAGATCAAGTTGTTCACGAAATGATGCATACGGTGCAGTTTAAGTAAGTAAATAAATAAGTCCGTATGTAAGTAACTAAAAGGATTTACAGGGTGGCCCAAAAAGTAAGCCACTACGAATTTATCAAAACATTGTGTTAAAGCATATTAAAGTTTTCCAATGAGATTAGATTTCTTCGTCAAATTGAAGAAATGATCAAGCACTATAATGTTATCTGTCGGTATTAATTATTCTCTATGTGACCTACTTTTTGACGTCAATAAGTATGCCTAACCTACAAAGTAGCGATATGCGTCATATGCGTCATATATATGTATGTCAGCGCTGCCTCTGGCATCAGCTCGACTTAGCAAGCTGTGAATTCCATTCCTAAACCGTCTATCACATGTGGATTTATGTAAAAATAAATTTATCTTATTTCCATATTTTCTCTTTTTTGTGGTTTTCCAGTCATGATTTGGTCCTATACATTAATTTTACCCATGTCGCAGCTTTAAACACAGCAGCTGAGGACGTCACCCATTAGATCACACATACAAACTTACAACATTCTTGCGCTCGTTTTATACTCAAAATTGATGAAAAATGCAGCCGCACTGGCGGTCTTTAATACAATTTAATGATGATTCTTGATAGTGGCTTACTTTTTTGGGCCACCCTGTATATAGATTTATCGTCATAAACGAATCATAGGCGCTGAGGTGGGTCACAAAGCATTGTGAAAGCTGAAAGTGGTGAACAGTTGATCATGACCACACGATGGCCACCATGCAGTTCCGTGAATTTCCGATCGAACATTGCGTATAATATCCCGATTTATCTATTGTTTATACACACAAATAGATAATAATAAATAATAATAAAAACTTGTAGAGCGCAGCAGTCACAAGATCCTTATCGCGCTACAGCGTCGTAGGAATATTAATAACGAGCAAAAGGATGTCTTAAGATATCGCCTAAAATGTTAAGATTTAGTGATCAGCCTTTAAGATATTCCGGAAGGCTATTGCAAACTGCGTGACCAGAACAGATGAAAACACGAGTTTCTTAGGTGGACAGTTTGACTGAAGGAAGATTAAGTTTTGCAGTATATGCAGAACGTATAGGGAATATCTTGATAGTCGGCTTGTGAGTATAACCTTATAGATTTCGGTTTTTGTTCATACTATATTTCCCTTCACATTATGGTAACATGATTTTATTTTCACCCTTCTTTCGCATACCGTTCAGTCAGACGTAGCAGGCATACAGTTTTCATAAACGCCATTCAGTTTCTGCGTCATACTGTATGCGCACCGCGAGTGTTATCATTTTGTAATGCTTTTTTATTTCCCTTTCAGTTAGTATTTCATATTCAGACATATTCGGCCTTTATGGCTGCAGCTGTGACAAAACGAATTGCTCGCATTCTTTTATACGTGCGTCCATTCGTTCACTCGTTTTTTTCGTCGTTCATTCACTGGATCCATGCGTGATTGCATACGGCTGCAGCTATACACAATACCGGTGTAAGAGTCAGAATTATTCCCCTCCAGACTATATCCCGCAGTATAGTCTGGACGTCCAGACTATACCCCGGGGCATAGTCTGGAGGGGGTATAGTCTGGCCTGCTACACCGGAAATGAACGCAACAGCCGTCGCTCATTGTGTTCATGACTCCTTTCGCCTCCAAATACATAATTTCCGTTTTTCTCTATCGGGACTGATTTAGAACCATTCTTGGACATTTACCAATATGACTCCTTAGGCTGCGCTAAAATCTTGACGATAACAATAATGATCCTAACAATGATACAATTTAGTTTTTATTTCAGTACGACCTAGTCGTACAAAACTACACACCAAAAGGAAAGCAATAAATGCAACTAACAAGTACATGAAAAACTCAATGGCAAAGTTAATGTCGGCAATACTAAAAACAGACGATTCGGCGTAATAAAATTTAACCGCGAACAACTCTAAAATCACGTCGAGTTTGACGTAAGCTGGTGGCTCTATATACATCGCTGTATAGTAGAGACCAAGCCATGCGTTTGTTCACGTAACCTATCGTGCAAAGAAACATCGAACAGGGATGAACGGTAGGCTATTAAACAGTACAGCCAGCCATTTTACCATAGAATACTCAGTGCCTTGCCAACAGATAAACATTCTGAGTATTCAAACATTTAGTGATTAATCTGATGCACCGATAAAGAGACTTCATCCTCAAAGGCATTTTTCGGGTCAACTCAACGTGCAGTTATCGCCTTTTTGTACCTGTCGTATGTTGCTCGCTGTTTTTGTTTACATTTATATGGTGAATATATGGTGCAACAGTGACTATACGCGGTAAGCCATAAAAATTGCATCATTCTTTTCTTACAATAACTTTGCAAAACTGTGCGCTATTTTGATAATTTTTGGCGCGAATGTACACAAATGAATTATTATATGGGAATACTGCAGGAGCATGTTTATCAATGTCTCTTAAGGATGTGTATGAGCTGAAACTGCGTCTGATTGAAGCTTGGTCAGGCGTCCAGCATCATTGAACAGGCGCCTGATCAATGGCGAGTTCGTCATAATGCATGTGTCGACGGCAAAGGAAAGCACATTTAGAACATGCTATGACGTGTTGCTTCACAAATGTCAACAATATGTTGTTAGTTTTGAAACTTACATTAGTGCTTTTCTTCAAAATTTTTAACGAGTCCTGAGTTTTCTTGACTTTTAAGTTTCGACTGAATGTCAGAAAATACACTACCTCCACATGGAGTTGCCTACAGGGTGGTTTTTTTATTAAACGATTTTGAATTTGTTTACAGTTTTTAGTACCTAACGTTAAAACTTAACTAAGGTAACAGCGCGCAAAGAATTATCAAACTATGAATTGACTTGACTTGCTTCAGATATTGTAAAAATAAGAAGAATGCAGTTTTTATGGCTTACAGTGTAGATCGCGGTGCTAGGTCACTTTGTGTCGTTTCGCGCCTTAAAAATTACTGCACTGACTAACTAACTAACTCAGTTGGTAGTATAGCAGACTTTCGTGACATGTGCCCGATTTATGGTTGACAGGTGACCACTGTGCTGGTAAACTGTCCGCTGCGGGTCAGCCAACTAGGCCAACTCAGCTTTCTGTCCCTCCGCAGTCAGTGGCGCCGACTCCATAAGGCACGTGGCACGTGCCCCACTTTTCCAGATGGCTGGGCACGGGGGTGGGGGCACCGTGAGTAGAAGAACAGCAAACAAGAAACTGACCAAACTGTACTATACCATCACGAAAGCGCTCACCAAAACGATTAATTGTACTTTTAGAGCCAAAAAGTGGAGGGCATTACCCAAAAAAAATTATTTGCGCCGGATCGGTGTCCCCCCACTTTCGTGCAGGACCGGTGCCCCCATTTTCAAATTCGTTCCGGCGCCACTGTCCGCAGTTGGTAATGAGTAGTAATGTTGAATACTATCAAAGCGGCAAACTATGACTACGCAGAGTAGCCAGAAGTCCGTGTGTGCGGGCTTGGGCTGCGGCCGAAGCTGAACGCCGGCTCTGTCTGTACACAGCACTGCTGAGGCGGCATATGCGCCTTGCAGCAGTATTATGTAAGTGCTGAATATTTACTTTTACCTTTTAATTAACTAACTAACTAATGCTAGGTTTCGCGATCTCGTGAGGTGATCATAAGCGACGCGATCATGAGCAACAGGAACGCGATTTCGACGTCCGGCGCCCGCTACAGCAACGCTCCCGCCGATGGCGCCACGTCACCCGCGCTGACGACAACGACGACCATGGACGACGAAGACGCCGACGACGACAGGGTAACGATCAACGTCAGCGGACTGCGCTTCGAGACTCGCCGGTCGACGCTCTCCCGTCACCCTGGCACCCTCCTCGGCAGCGCCCATCGCCGGCGCCAGCACTACGACCCGGCGCGGTCCGAGTACTTTTTCGATCGCGGCCGGCACTCCTTCGACGCGCTGCTGTACTATTATCAGAGCGGCGGCCACCTCCACCGGCCGGTGAGCGTTCCGCTGGACGTGTTCGTCGACGATCTGCGCTTCTACCAGTTCGACGAGAAAACAATCGAGAAGTGTTGTGCCAACGAGGGCGTCTATCGACAGAAACCGCCGCCGCTGCCCAAGAACCCGTTTCAGCGAAAGGTACGAACGGCCGCCGTGTGCGCTTACGACTTTTCGTGGTCGTTTCCGCAATTCACTTGCCTGTTCAGTGTTCACTAGAAAGATTTTTAGTGAACCTCCGTAGAACGTGTGACACTGACACAACTGCGGTATCTTAATGTCAGAAAGTACAGTACACCGCCTCCACATGGAGTTGCCTGTGGCGAAAAACGTCGAGAATAAATTGATAATTTGTCTGTGTGCTGATACGTCTCGCACACTGTGTTTCTTTCTTCGTTTTTTAATTGCTTATTTCGTTATTGTACATTGTTATTCATAGCTTGTTGTTGCTGCCATCAGTGGAGATGATAAAGATGTACTGTCAATCCTGAATCGAAAATTCGGCTCTACCGGGTGGCTCAAGAATACCACACCGGACAAAATGCAATTTCTCGTCAACCGTGTGAGATTGTTATGCCTAAATGTCTTCATTTATACGGGAGAGAACGTTGGCGAAAACTGAAATAATTATAAAATAGCATAATTGTATCATGATATTTTCCGTATAAATAAGCAGATTTAGGTATAAAAATCTCGCTCGGTTGTTGAGAAATTGCATTTTGTGCTGTGGGATATTTTTGGGCCACCCCATAGAGTTGATAGATATACATCTCTCGTCGACGTGTTGTGTGGTATCCGTTTTAGTGTGTCTATTTGCTACTCAGACAGGCACTGCCACTGAGTAAAGCAGTCAGAATAACAGCAATAATATTAATTTGTATATCTTTGCATTTTAAGCATTCCTTTTTCCAGTTTTTTCTTTGAAGTGTCATTTCATTACTCACACTTACTGCATTTATGCACGCGCATACTGCACGTCTGTTACGTGTACCAGTAAAAGATCAATCAGTCAGATGTATCTTAGCGGTGACCATTCGCACAGGGCTGATATGTTGCTGTTCACACGGGGTTTCAGGTACCATTCTACTTGTGATAATTCTCTAGTCTGCGGTTCTTAACGCGAAAAACAAAAACAAAAAAAGTCGTCACGTTACCATACCTGCATTTGTGATCGCGTGCGTAACAAACTGTCTTAATTTGTAGCTCTGAAGCCGTGATAGGAACTCCGATCCGACGCATTTTTGTAAACTCTATTAGAGCAAAATTGTCGTTAGCGCATTAGTATATTGAAACAACACAAAATATACATAGGCTTAAGTGTTTGTTCGTTATGTCGTTTCGAGCAAACCGGCTTTTGCATTTGACTTTTGGATTTCGCACAAACCCCTAACAGTGGGTGGCAACTTTCCCCTCTCCTCCCCCAATATCCTGGCTAAATCCTTGCAATTCGAGCATAGCACGTCGCATTTTCTTTGCGAATTTCATCGTGAATAATGTATGTTGATACTGTTGATTCCGCGCAGCATGAAAATCAAAACTGGGCCAGAACTTGAGGAAATGAAGCGAATGCCCGGACTATTGAAAAGCTGAGTCGGATAGGGCGCTCTGATCACGGCTTTACATTATTATAGGTCAGGTCACCTAAACATAACGTGCTCCGTGATGATGATTTGATGATTGTACATGCATAGTTTTGTATTCGCATTATTTCAGAAAAAAAAGAATAATAAAACATTGAACTAAAATCGGTAGGAATTTTATGTTATCGGCCTAACGCATCCGACAGCGTTAAACTTTGCCCGCTGTTTGGCTGTTTGGCGTTTTATCTTGAGTTACGAAGTTACAGAAGAAAAAAACCCGCTTATACATATCACGCCGGTCACCGACCATTCGATACATCATTGCAGCTTTGTACTGTCGAGATCTTGCGTCGGAGAGGCAGCAATTTCCCAATTGCGTTCCGCTCGCTCGTCACAGCTTTCAACCGTTCGGTGCACACTCTGTCATGCTCCTTTTTCGAGTCAAAGTTACTGGCGGAATATGCAGTCGAATTGACTGTGCCCCCGAACAGCCTGTAAAGGTTCGCCTGCCCCCGCCATGCAGATGGTGTGTGACAATTGCTATCGAAATTGGTGCAACAACGTTGTCTCATATGAATTTGTCTGGATACGTAGAACACGTGACTATACTTAGTTGAATGTTGACTATTGCGTGCTGTTTAGTAGTACGGTTGGGTTAGGATGCGCGTTAGGATAGAATTTAGTGTCTGGTTATGCACACGTATTTGTACTACTTCCTATTGTCGTTGTCGCACTGACGTCCGGGTCCGCAATTTAGTAAGTTTATTAAAGCGCACACTTGTAGCACACGCTGAGCTGGTGAAAAAATGTTACAATTTTTTTGACTCGTTCGAAGCGTTTCTGTTATCTGTATTTTGCATTACTCTATTGACGTTGTAATGCCTTGCTCATCCGATTGGTATTGCAAGCTGCGTATGATATAGACTCTGCTAGACGTTGTTAATTTTATAGAGCGTCTAAACGCACTTTCTGCAAACAAGACAGAAACGCCACGGAAGACATTGCTCTGCAACTCATTAATAATTAGCATCTGCGAGTATTCATTTCAAAAATCAATAGCTGTTGCCAGCCCTACTTCTAGTTAATTTCGTTCAGCTGGTAGTAATGAATTTGCTTTCGATCTTGTCCTATTTTCAAATATCTGACTATTATTGCGCCAACTTTTAATGCGTTATCGATGCGCTGCATTAGATGACGCGATGTTTGTCAATTGGCTTAATTTAAAACGGCTGACAAAGCTTATGATTTCGGAGAAGAGTTTCGGATACAGTAAGCATGTGACTTTTATATTATTTATTATTATTAATTAGTGTGTTAACATTCTCTGCTGTATGTACAATGTCATATTAAATACATAAATAAAACTGTGCCTTGGGTCTTGTGTGGCAACTTTCCGTGTTCCTTTCTGGTGGATTGATTTATGCCATGAAATGTGTTTCGTCTGATATGTGAAGCTCTGGCTGTTGGTGGAGTACCCGGAAAGTTCAACAGCCGCCCGCGTGCTGGCGCTAATGTCAGTCATCGTGATTCTCATCTCGATCATCGTTTTTTGTCTCGAGACGCTGCCGCATTTCCGGCGCTTCCGGGTCGTGAACGCGACCAAGGACGACGATCTGCGGTGGACGAGCACGCCGGCCTCCGTCACCACCACCGGAAACGTGTCGTTGTCGTCGTCGATCCAAATGCCGCAGGAGGTGCTGGAGCACGACGACAACGTGCCGCTGTTCGCCGAGTCCTTCTTCGTCATCGAGACCGTCTGCATTGTCTGGTTCACCGTCGAACTCCTTGTGCGGTTTGCCGCATCGCCCGACCACATCGCGTTCTTCCGCAACGCGATGAACATCGTCGACGTTATCGCCATCGCGCCGTATTTCTTCTCGCTCGGCACGGCCGTCGCCGAAGAAGGTCGGTCCCTCGGCAACCGCGCCATGTCTCTCGCCGTCCTGCGTGTGGTGCGACTAGTGCGCGTCTTCCGCATCTTCAAGCTGTCGCGGCACTCCAAGGGTCTCCAGATCCTCGGCCAGACGATCCGCGCCAGCATGCGCGAGCTCGGCCTGCTCGTCTTCTTCCTGTTCATCTGCGTCGTGCTGTTCTCGAGCGCCGTCTACTTCGCCGAGGCCGACGACGAGCACAACTCGCAGTTCGAGTCAATCCCGAACGCCTTCTGGTGGGCCGTGGTGACGATGACGACGGTCGGCTACGGCGACATGCTTCCGATCAGCCCGCTTGGCAAGCTCGTCGGGTCGCTGTGCGCTATCGCCGGCGTGCTCACCATTGCGCTTCCGGTTCCGGTCATCGTGTCCAACTTCAACTACTTCTACAACCGCGCCATCGAGGCGGAAGACCGGCGCAGCTGTCGCGGTGTTGGTTCCGCGGAGGAGTACGTAGTCGGCAACAGCGACTGCCACGATGTCACCGCCAGAGCACTGGGCGGCGACGATGACTTTTTTGTTAACGACGGACCTACGCTCGTCTGACTACAGGTGCCAGTTCAGTTCAGTTCAGCTCAGTTCGATAATTTGTAGCGCGCATTTCTTACGGTCTACGCAGTTAAAAAGGGCGATCCCTTATTTATATGCCAGAACAGCAGTGTTTTCAGTCGGTGACGGAGATGTCTGGACGTCAAGGCAAGACATTGCCAATATGCATGTCAGTATCGCGCACACGTCATTTAAACAGCTATTTAGCAGGTATAACGGAGTTATAGGTCGTCTGCTCAACGGAAGTCATTTTTTGGTATAATAATAATATAAAAAATTGATAAAGCGCCATAATGCCGTTAGGCGGCTACAGAGGCGCTGATGGCCTTAGTTGTTAAATAATATAATTAATCAATCTGTATATTATCGTGCGCCCAAAAGTTGACCACAAAGCTGGCCAACTTAGTCTGCCGCATGTGACGAATAACTGAAATCAAAAAAAAAGAATTAAACATAAAAACTGATGAGCAAAAAAAATCCGGTATTAGGTCTAGAGCCACGAGATCAGTCCGACAGACAGAAACAGACTATGATGGAACAGGTGGGGATAAAATTTACTGGAAAGGTAAGTTTTTAACTCAGAGTGACAC
>Ga0056115_1000585_pt1 | contig 16513 bp, 12 predicted proteins | sample WorMetOlspDAHAB1_FD_77007 | JGI IMG/M metagenome (GOLD analysis project Ga0056115, IMG submission 77007) | Marine gutless worms symbiont microbial communities from Max Planck institute for Marine Microbiology, Germany - Olavius sp. DAHAB.1 ...
CATAAATAATGTTTGGAAAAAATAATTTGCAAAAAGAGATTGTATTTATATCGACATTACTTGCCGTGTGCCTGGCCCTTTTCTTTTTTAGCTTGGGTGATCGAGCATTATGGGATATCGATGAAGGAAAACATGCGACAACCTCCCAGGATATGGTGTTAAGCGGTGACTGGCTGACTCCTGAATATAATGGCGAAAAATTTTATGATAAACCGCCTTTGCATAATTGGCTGGTCGCTATCTCATTTTTGATTTTCGGGTTTACTGAATTTGCGGCCCGCCTGCCTGCAGCGCTGTTAGGATTGGGTTGCGTGATGATCACCTATTTGCTGGGAAGGCGAATGTTCGGAGCGACTGCCGCTTTTTTAAGCTCCCTCGTATTGGCCAGCAGTGCCGAGTATATCGTCCTTTCAAGAGTCGTCGTGCATGACATCAGCCTGGCCTTTTTTATCACCCTTGCGCTGACCCTTTTTTATCTGGGATACAAGAATGAAAAACACCGTAGGCATTTGTTCCTCGCGGGTTACGCGGCCATGGGTTTCGCAGTGCTGGCCAAAGGACCGATCGGTGTTTTGCTTCCCGTCACCATAATCGGTTTATTTATAATTTTTAAACGGCAGTTGAGCTTTTTAAAAGAAATGCAAATCGGGTGGGGAATTCTCATATTTTTCGCCGTTGCATCACCGTGGTATATTCTGATAAGCCTTAAAGATCCGGATTATTTCAGTTATTTTTTCATTAAAAAAAATCTGGGCAGTTTTATTTCCAAAGAAGTGCGGCATTCCGAACCATTTTATTTTCATATCCCGCTGTTGATGGGTGGAATGTTCCCCTGGAGCACATTTTTGCCGTTAGCGCTGTTCCGCGGGTTTCGTTCACGCGGGACGACCTACCACGATGGTACGCTGTTTGCGCTGATATGGTTTGCTGTCATCTTTATTTTTTTTTCTCTCGCAAGTTCAAAACTCGGTACATACATTCTCCCGTTATTCCCGGCCGCTAGCTTGCTGGTGGGCGCTTTATTGCATGATCTGCTTAATGGTTCATCCCATGGTCGCGACCGAGGCATCTTCTATTCATACCTTCCTCTGGTGATAATTCTGCCGCTGACCCTGATTTACCTGCTCTTATTTCCCCCTGCAAATTTGAAGATGGATACCGGAATTGACCTGCAGTGGATATATTATCTTGCTGCCTGTATTGTGGCCTGTTGTTTTTTGTCTGCGGGACTGTTAATAAAAAAAAAATATCGGATTTTTATCGGTTCTATTGCCGGGATGATGATCACCGCGCTCCTGTTTTTTTTAATATTTCTGGTACCGTTGATTGAACCTATCCGTTCCAGCAAAGAATTGGCTCAAAAAATTGATAACCTAATACCGCCCGGGGAAGATCTTGTCTTTTATCTTAAAGCAAGGGAAACTTTCCTGTTCTATACCAAACGTAAGGCGGCGGTGCTCAAAAATACTCAGGAGTTGCGTGACTATCTGGCCTCCGAAAAACAGGTGTTTTGTATTTTTAAAATGGATGACTGGGAAGACGTTGCGATGATGCAGGCAACAATGAATATTGAGGCCCTGGTGGGCAATAAGCTCATTGCCTCCAATAAAAAATCGGAATAGATTAAAGTTTTTACAATTTGTGCCGATACAAGTAACAATCCCAAAAAGCCGGAACAAATGCTACAAAGACACAAAACCAAGCATTCGGCTAAAATTTATTTATTAAAACCTGATAAAAATAGTGGGGTGTAAACCCGGGCGGATTAGTTAATTGAGGGGAAGAGACTAAGCAATGAATACGTCATTTACGGATAAAAATACGAAAAATGACCCCGGGTCAAAGAAACCATCCAGTGGTGAATATGAACCTCGCGTCGCCGAACTGACCGAACTGTTAGGAGCCTGTCGCAATCTCAGTGATATTTTAAACTCCCAAGAGCTATATGCGGCATTTGCTGGAATTATTGAACAAAAATATAAGGTTCGCAAGCTGGGACTGTTTGTATACAACCCGAAAAAAGAGGCTTTCAAACTGGTTTTCAGCTATGGATTCGGAAAACTGGAATATAAATTTAAGCCGGACAAACAGGATCTTTGGCATACTATTATCCAGGATAAGCCTTTTGCCGTCGTTGATAGCTCAGGAAATCCGCTTTTTTCCAATTTTCTCGAAAAACAGGATTTAAAGATTTTACCGTCTGAGCTCTGGGTTCCGCTGGTTATGCGGGATGAGGTAATTGGCCTTTTGACATCAGGGCCTAAAGACGGCAATCAGCCATTTGGTGATTTTGATCTTTACTTTCTTCGGCAGATAGCCGCCCAGGCCGCTGTTTCAATCAATACCTGCCGACTTTACGAGCGACGCCGGCAAGAAAAGGAAGATCTCGACAAAACCCTGCAAAACCTGTCCCTGCTGTACGGTATCGGCAAGGCGATGAACTACATCAGTGACTTGAAAAAACTTCTGCAGTACATTCTGAATCAAGCCATTGATATCGTATCGGCCGAGAAAGGCTCACTCATGTTGTACGACATGGAAACCGATCTATTAAACATTCGGGTCCTGGCCGGATTGAAAGATACTGAATACCAGGATAAGGTCAATAGCAACGAAATCAAATGCCGCAGTTTCAAGCCGGGCGAGGGAATTGCCGGGCGGGTTTATTTAGAATCCCAACCCATGATTGTTAATAATATCCGTGAAGACGATCTATTTATTGAGTCCGATTCTTCCTTTGTTCGTTCCATCGCCTGCATTCCCATGATCGTTTATGATGATGCCATCGGCGTCATCAATGTCACCAACAAAAAAAAAGGACAAGAATTTACCGATCAGGATATAAAGATGCTTAAAGCCGTTGCCGATCAGGCAGCAGTGGCGGTCAACAAAGCCCAGCTCTGGGACATGGCGGTAACGGATTCTTTGACCGGTCTTTACTTGCGGCGGTATTTTATGGTTAAGCTTCAGGAGGAGATCCACCGGGCCGAGCGCTATAAGAAAGTAGTTTCGGTAATTATGATTGATTTAGATAGGTTCAAATATATAAATGACACATATGGACATGATGCCGGAGATCGGGCATTAGTATCCATCAGTCAATTTTTGAAAAAAAACATCCGAGACTTGGACGCCATCGCGCGTTACGGTGGTGAAGAATTCGTTGTGCTGGTACCTGATGCGGATAAGGATGGCGCTTTTGGCCTGGCTGAGCGTCTGCGCGAAGAGCTCGCCACTATCAAACTGGCTAATTTGCCGCCGATCACCGTCAGTATTGGGCTAGCAACATTTCCCACGGATGGCACAGCTGTGGAAGATCTGATCAAAAATGCTGATGCCGCCATGTACGCTGCCAAACGAGCCGGTCGCAATACTTCGGTAAAATACACCGAACATCTTCAGCCGAATCGGGACCAGGACGACGAATAAAAGTCGGAAGGCACAGGTGAAAGTGGTTGATGCGATGCTGGATCAAGGTCTGGTATAGTATTGGCAAAGGGCAAAGGACCCAGCGCAGTTTTTTGTATTGAAAGTGCGCCAAACCTATGGAGTACCGATGTGTTGGAGAAATAGCGATTTTGGATTGTAGAATTTAGATTTCGGATTTAACCATGAATTATTAGTTCTGAATTAAAATTCCTTTTAAAATAATCAGCATTCCACAATCCGAAATCCGCAATCACTTTTGCTCCATTACTCCGGCATAATCTCAACCTTCCCTATCCCGTTAATAGTTAAGAGATACCGGTAGAGGATCCATGCTCAATATTTTAATAATCGTCTTGGCGGTCTTTTTGCTGGTCGGTCTGCTGTATTGCGAAAAAAACAGCAACCAGAAGGGCAAGCTACCGACCAAAACCCTCCTATCCTGCCTCTTCATTTTTACGGCTCTGGTTCAGATCCAAACAATCCCCGTTTATTTCTACCTTATGCTGATTGGTTTGATTTTTTGCCTCGGCGGCGATGTTTTCCTGGCCCTGCCCCAGGAAAGGATGTTTCTTTTAGGACTGGTGTCTTTTTTACTGGGCCACGTGCTTTACATGGTTGGTTTTTTTTATGTGGCCGATGTCAGTCAATGGACCATGGTCGGCTGCCTGGTGGGACTGCTTGTCAGCGGCCTGGTTTTTTGGTGGCTGCGACCGCATCTGGGTTCCATGCTGGTGCCGGTGATAGCATACATCATCGTCATAACCGTCATGGTAATCGGAGCCTGGACCGTGCTGGGTGATACCAAATTGAGCTATGCCGGCCGGCTGCTGGTATTCGTCGGAGCTGTGAGTTTCTATCTTTCCGACTTATTTGTAGCCCGGGAACGCTTTCTAAAATCAGAATTTTCCAACCGTCTCATCGGCCTGCCCATGTACTATTGTGGCCAGTTTCTTCTCGCATTTTCAGTTGGGCTACTGAATATACCATAACCCCAAATGATTGATAAGTTGTATTCCCTTTTTATCTCCAAAAGAAAAATCCCAGAAAAATAAAAAAAAGAGTATGCAACTTGGGAATGACAATAAGATTCTTGGGGATTATGAAAGTGAAGCCAGTTCTTTTACGTATTTTTCCACCCATCCATCAGCACCACATTCTTTGAAAGTTTCATTAGCTTGGTTTAGATTTTCTTTGGCTTTTGATTGATCTCCTTTGCGCATAAGCACCTCTGTGTAGAGCACATAATCTTGTCCTAACCTAAACTTCATGCCATTTTGTTTGTCTGAATCGATTGCTTTTTCAGCCCAGTTTTCAGCTTCGGTCAAATCCCGATCATCAGTATTCAACAGTATCTCAGCGAAATATCTTGGCATTTGACCCTCAAGTTCTCTTAGCTTATTATGCTCCACATAACCATATAATGAATCCAAATTTATGTCCTTTTCGTTGCTCATAACCTTTGCCCTGACTATTCCAAGTTGGCCGAAATTAACTCTAGAGTGGCCAAAACCTGCCTGTTTTAAATACTTAATTCCTTTTTTATAACACTCTTTAGCTTTTTCATACATATGAATTAGATAATATGTTTCAGCTAGATAGAGTTGCGCATAAGTATTCCATATAAAAAAGTTCATCCTATCACAAAGTTCATTTCCCTTTAATAAATATTCTTCTGCCTCAACAAAAGATCCTTTACATAATAAAGAAAAGCCATGGTTGATCAGAGCAATTGATTTAGAATAAATATCACCACTCTCTTCAGCCAGCCGGAGTGCTTCATCGCTGATTTGGTGACCTAAGTGTATGTTTCCTTGATTAAGATTAACCATACTCAAAAAAGTTTTCATAGCGGAGATACCCCAAAGACTATTTGCCGCCAAATTAATCTCAAGTGCTTTCTCAAAGTGATCATTAGCTTTTTCAAATTCACAACTCCATAGAAGAGCAAGTCCCAGAGAATAGTTAGCAAAAAATAATGAAAGAATATCATTTTTTTCATGAGATATTTTTAATGATTCCTCTAAATAACTTAAGGCCTTTGGGTAATTCTCTGCAACTTCAAACTCATACTGGCCCATAATTGCATATATCTGAGAAAGCCTTCGTTTATATCCAATCTTTTGCGCTACCTCAATTATAGGGGCGACCGCTTCTTTTGCCGCTATAGGATAATTTAACTGAATGATGTAGAGTCCGAGAGTTGTTCTGGCATCGATTATTTTTTTCTGTATATTTTCGGTAACTGGCAATTTCTCGAGACAGAATATTCTTTTTTTTGCATAACCAATTGCATCATTTATTGAAGCTGACTTTTCAGCTTCTTTGCTTGCTATCATAGAATATTCAGCCCCTTTCTCATAATTCTCACCAGCAATATAATGCTCAGCCAAAATGTTACAATGTTCATGTAGATTGTCTTTATAAATCTCCTCAATAGCATCTCCTGTTCGGACATGAAGATTCCTCTTTTTTTTCATTAATATGGAACTACTGACCACATCCTGAGTCAGTGCATGTTTGAAAATAAGTGTGGTTTCCGAATAGACGCCTCTCTCATAGAGTAGCTCGGCGTCCTTCAAAACCGACAGCTGGGCCAACAATTCCGGCTCCGAAAATCCTGTTAACTGTTTTATCAACGCGTAATTGAATTCCCTTCCAATTACTGATCCAATTTGAAGTGTCTCTTTTGCGCTTTCGGGCAGCGAATCAACCCGGGCCATGATCACATCTTGGATCGTTGAAGGAATGGCAACCTCTTGAAAATCTCCTGCTAAGCTCGTTTCTGCTAAGCAATATTTGTTATCCTGTCTTGCAATGATATTTAGCGCTTTTAGGGACTTTGCAAACTCTTCGATGAAAAAAGGATTTCCTTCAGTCCTCTCCAAAATCAGGTCCGAAAGTTCACGATCAATTTTCTCGGTGCCCAAAAGGTAGGCTGCAATCGCAAGGCTTTCGCGGTTGGAGAGCCGGTTCAACGTTACTTGGCTGTGATATGATTTTTCCCCCCAGGTTTGCACATATTCCGGCCGATAAGTAAATATCATTAGGATTTTTGCCCCCGGTATGCTGTCTAACACATTTTTCAATAAATCCACTGAGTTCTTATCAACCCAGTGGAGATCCTCGTAGGCCAAGATCAGCGTTCGAATCTCAGAACCCTTGAATGTGATTCGCTTTACGGACTCTATGATTCGATCCTTTTTCCCTTCAGGGCTAAGAGAAAAATCATCGATACCGCTCTCCTTAACCGAAAACAGCTCCAGGATAAAAGGCAGGGTTGATTCTTCATCTGTTTTCACTATGCTGATTCCCTTTTTTACCTTTTCCCTTATCACCGGATCACTATCACCCTCTCTGATATCAAAGTTTGCTTTCAGGATATCTACGATTGGATAAAAAGCTAAACTACTACTATACGATAAACACCTTCCCTCCAAAAAGACTGCATCTTCGCTGGAAACAGCCTTTCTAAACTCATATAATAACCTTGATTTTCCAACTCCTGCTTCGGCAACAATGGAAACCGCTTGCCCCCGTCCTGCCTTGGCAAGCTCAAAACTATCGAGCAAAAGCTCAAGTGCTCTTTCCCTGCCGAAAAAAGGAGCTAAACCTCGAGCAGCACTGACGTCAAACCTGGTTCTGCGGGTGCTGGGTCCGATCACTTGATATATTTCGACAGATTCCCGCTTGCCTTTTACTTTTCTTTCTCCCAGTGCTTCAAATCGAAAGAATCCTTCAGTCAGTTTGAATGTATCCCTTGTTATGAATGTTGTCCCAGGTTTAGCCAATCCTTCCATTCTGGAAGCAAGATTCACTGTATCACCTACAGCCTTGAACTCTACCCGGAGGTCGTTACCCAAAGTGCCCACGACAACAGCGCCGGTGTGAATACCAATACGCACCTTAAGAGGCGGTATGAGTTCCCTTTCCTGTTTTATCTTGTCACTAAATCTTGCCATTTCCCTATGGATGGAATAGGCCGACCGGATGGCTCGTTGGGGACCGTCTTCCAGAGCGATCGGAGCTCCAAACAACGCCATGATGCCGTCGCCGGTCATCTCGTTGACTGTACCCTCATAGTCGTGAACCTTGTGAATAAGGATCTCGTAAACTTCATCCATAATCGAGTAAGCTTCTTCGGGACCCAATTTCTCTGAAAGAGCCGTAAATCCCTCCATATCGCAAAACATCACCGTAACCAGTTTGCGTTCACCCTCAATTCGATCCCTCTGGGACAGGATCTTGTCAGTAAGCCCCTTTGGAAGATAGCGTCGGATCTTATCCAATTTTTCATCAAAGGAGAGTTCTTTTGGCGCAGGTTTTGAAAGTTCAGTCAATTCGTATCCGCACTCGCTGCAAAATTTAAAACTTGGAGAATTGCTCAAACCGCATTGAGGGCAAATAATTTCCAATTTTTTTCCACATTCAACGCAGAACTTAGCCCCTTTAGGGTTTTTAGACTTGCAAATTGGGCATTCCATTTATATGCCTTCCTAAAGTTTCTCGGAGTGAAAATGTACGAGAGGATCCTCGTCACCGTGTATAATCAATGATAGCATTTATAGCTTTCCAAGTTCATCCGTTCGATCTTTTTGAACCATAAAGGAGCTAAGTGTTTTTTTCTACACTTCTTATAGTAAGGGTTCCGAATTTGATTATGTTAAAAAATAGTTGAGTAAGTTGAATAATATAAATTTGGGCAGCAATTTTATCTTGGGAAAGTTTTATTTAGGTACTTGTGAAGTTCAACGGCCGTCGGGATGTCTACCACATTAATTTTCTCCGCAACAATATTGGTTTTGATGGCAATTAACTGCTCTTTCACCGAATCCGGCACCGCCTTGTTAAGTTCCAAAAGATAAATTGCACCGTTACTCATGCCGACCCAGTGTTGTTGCCCGAATGTTCCATCCATGTAGCTTTTAATGATTTCCTCATAGACGACGGACATGTCCATTATTACCGAACTCAGAAGCACATCGGCTTTATCGATAGATCGTTTATCACCAATAACATCTATAAACCAAACCTTTCCGCCATCTTTGGCCTTCTTTGTCGCGCATGCCTGGAGCATGCCAAAGGAAGCTCCGTCTCCCATTCCGAAAATCACATCGGCACCGACGGCGATTTGATCCTGGGCGTTGCGTTTCCCCCCGACAGCATCCGCATAAGCCGCTTCCCCGATGACACTATAGAGCAGTTTGCTGTTTGGGTTAGATGCCTTGAGTCCCTGGGCGAAACCGGCCGACATTCGATTCCAGGTGGGAGGCTCGCCCGATGCAACGATTCCGACAATATTGGATCGGGTCATTTTGCCGGCCAGCCAACCTGCCAGGTAGCATCCCCCCTGGGGCTGAGTATCGATATCGCTGATGAGCCCAGCCGAGATGTCACGATGGTTTTCAACGGTTACCACTTTAACGCCAGTCTCTCTGGCAATTTCCGGGGCCACCGTTTGATATCCCGAGGCATGACAGATTATCAAATCACAGCCCTTTCTAACCATGTCCCTTAAAGTGGGTTTGATATCTCCATAGCCCAGTGCTTCGGCAAGTTCGATTTTGAACCCGTATTTTTTCGCCACGAATTCAAGCCCCGCCTTGCCCTGTTCATTCCAGCCTTTATCGGTTCCCGCCTCCGGCAGGGTTAACCCCACCATTTTCGGAGGATCACCAGCACCAGCCGATGTAATTGCAAGACCAAGAAAGCAGACCAGTGCTGTAACAGCGTAAGCGGTTTTCCTCATTTCAATTCTCCTAACCCGGACAAGCCGGAAATAACAAATCACAAGCACCAAATTTCAATATCCAAATATCGACCAAGATCAAATGCCAATAGTTTGGAATTTTGAATTTTGGTCATTGTGATTTATTTGGTATTTGAATTTTTCTTTTGCTGAAACCAGAACTCTGACACCTGATACTTTCAGTTACCTGGATTGCCTCTATTTTCCATCTTCTCCTCGTTTGTAAGGGATGCATAAAGATGATGGTAAATCGGTAGATCTTGTAAATAATAGCAGTGCAACGATGACAACCAGGTATGGAACCATTAAAATAAAATCCGGGCTGATATTAATTCCCGTTACCTGCAGGGCGCTGGTTAAAGCCAGCGCAAATCCGAATAACAGAGCCCCCCAACATACCCTGATCGGGTTCCATTTGCCCAGCATGACAACAACAATGGCAATATATCCCCGGCCCATGTTCATATCCGGTACAAAAAACGCCAGATCGCCTAGTGCCATGAACGCCCCGCCGAGGTTCGCCATAAGTCCGCCGAACAGGATGGTATAATAGCGGGTGCGATATACGCTGACTCCGGAGGCATCCGCCGCCCACGGAGTTTCGCCGACCGCCCGTACGCGAAGTCCAAATCTGGTCTGATACATCAACACATACAGGACCGGGACAAGCGCGAAAGTCAGGTAAACCAGCCAGTGCTGATTAAAAAAGGCTTGGCCAATGATTGGGATCCCGGACAGAAATGGGATTTCGTTGGTTCCCCCGGCCCCGTACAGGATCGGGAATTGGTTTCCAAAGATTACCCGGTGGAGGAAGCTGCTCATGCTATGCGCAAAAATGGATAGCCCCAAGCCTACCACGATCTGATTTACGCGAAGGGTGACGGTCAAAATACCAAATACCAGACCCAAGGTCAAGCCGACGGCGAGGGCAGTCAAAAATCCGTAAAAGAGGCTGTTCAACTCTATCCCAACAGCAAAAGATGAAAACGCACCGGCGACCATCATCCCTTCAATCCCCAGATTTAGTAGACCGGATCGTTCGACATAGGTCTCCCCAAAAGCAGCCAGCAGGATTGGGGTGGTGCCCCTGATGGTTGAAGCAATTATCGTGGTGATTAAAGCCGGCCCTAAAATATCATTCATTTGATTAATCCGCCCTGAATATTAGATAGTCCAGGGTTATTGTTTGTTCATTATAAAACTGAGAAAATTTGATTAACCAATGCGCAGGCGGAGTAATTACTTTATGCTGCGCATACTATTTTTATTTTATTCAATGCTTAAGGGACTGACACCTGAAACCTTGGTCATTGATGGCGGTGCTAAGCTCTTTTTTATTCTTTGTGCCTTTGTGTCTGTGGTGGCTGTAATTTTATCTTTTATCAAAATATTCCGAGGCCGCGAAGAACAGAAGCGTCATTCCCTCTATAACATGAATGAAAAATGCCGGCACACCCAGGTCGCGGGCCACAAATTCTCCGCCAACCGCTAACAACGAAAAGAAAAATGCCAGCGGCAATACCGCCCAGCCGTTTAGCCTGGCAAGAAAAACAAGCGGAATGGCGGTCATGCCGTAGTGAGGATTCCAACTGCCCTGGAAGAGCCCCTTGATCCCCAGCACATCACAGGCTCCGGCCAAACCGGCAAAGCCGCCGCTGATCAGAAGGCCGTAAAGGGTTAACCGCGGAACACTCATGCCGACATGCCGGGCGGCGTTCTTATTGGCCAGCATGACACGAAACTGATAACCTAAAGTTGTTTTTCTGATCATCCAATGCATTGCCAGCAGGCTAATCAGACCGATGATCAGGCCGATGTGAATCCGGGTATAAGGTATTAGCGGCATGCGGTAAACCAACGGAATCAGCGCCGTTTGGGCCGGGACGCTCGATAGATCATTAATCGGTCCCTTGACAAGCCAGGTGACCAAGTTGATCGCTACCCAACTCATCATCAGGGTGGTGATAATCTCATTTATATCGGATCGGGCTTTTACGACCGCCGGTATCAGTATCCAGGCCATGCCGCCGGTAATCCCCAGCAAAAGCACTGCAACGAGGTATATCGGAAACGGTAAAGCGGCGGAGAGCAGCGGAGCCGTCCAGCCTGCCAGCATGGCACCCACCAGAAATTGACCTTCTGCGCCAATATTCCAAAGACCGGCAGCAAAACAAGGCAGGAGGCCGGCTGAGATTATCAATAGTGGAGCCATCTTGATGATTGCTTCAATCACGCCCAAAGAAGTGCCCATGCCGCGTGCAAAGAGAAGACTGAAGTAGAGTACGGGATCCTTGCCGATCAATAACAAAATTATCCCGCCACTGATCATTGATAATAGAATCGATACGATCGATAAAAGGGCAGGTTTCAGGGCGGCAAAGTCGATGTTTTTCACAGTATCCCCAATCAGCATATGCCGAGCATGAGTTTGCCGACTTTTTCAGTTGTTGCATCGCATCGCTGCATGAGATCGACTATCTCACCATTAAACAACACACCGATACGGTTGCTGCAGCTGAAAAGTTCGTCCATGTCCGAGGTGATCAGCAAGACGGCAGTTCCTCGTCGGCTTTCTTCTTTAAGCAGGTCTTGCACAAAACGGGCGGTTTTAGCATCGAGGCCATAGGTCGGACTACTGCATATTATCAGGTTCGGTCTGCCTGAAAGACTCCGGGCCAGCAATAACTTTTGAATATTGCCTCCGCTGAGTGTGCCGACGGGTGCTTCCGGTCCGGTCGCCCGGATTCCGAAGCGGCTGATCAGATCAGCGGTAAAAGACCTGATTTGCGCCTGGTTTAAAACACTGAAGCTCGAAAAAGGCGAGATGTTATAACATTGCAGAATTGAATTTTCCGCAAGGGTCATATTGAGAACGCATCCTTCACTGATGCGGTCGGCGGTTATATAGCTAATTCCCAGCTTAAATCGTTTGGCGATATCCAGCCGGGTGATGTCGCGGCCGCAGTAAAGCAATTTGCCCGAGTTTGCCCGTGTTTGTCCCCCGATGACTTCTGCCAGCAAACGCTGCTCTTCACCGGCAACTCCGGTAATGCCGATAATCTCACCTTTATTGATGCAGAAGGAAATACGTTTCAGACCCATTTGACCTCTGCTGTTTAAGGCCGCAAGATTTTCTAATACCAGCAGCGGACCATCTGCCAATACCGGTTCAATATCGGCAAATGCGGCCTGGGGAACGTCCCCGAACATTAAATCAAAAATTTTATCTGAGGCCGTTTTGGTATCCATGGCCCTTAGCGTGTCACCTGACAGCTCAGCAACCCTGATGCCTGACCGCATGACGGTTATGCGATCTGATACGGCCAGCGCTTCCTTCAAATTATGCGTAATCAGGATTATTGATTTCCCGACATTGCGCAGCAGGTTCAAGGTCTGATACAGTGTTTCGGCTTCGGCCGGCGAGAGTACGGAAGCGGGTTCGTCCAGAATCAATACATCAGACTCATGATAGAGTATTTTCAGGATTTCAGTCTGCTGACGTTCACCGATTGATAGATCCTGGACCATTCGCTGCGGTTCGATTAGAAGTCCGTATAATTCAGATAACCGCTGAAGTCTACGCTCAGCCTTTTTCAGGTTTAAAAATAGACCGCCTTCGAAACCCAGTATGAGGTTTTCCAGGACCGTTAAATTGGGAATTAGGGTAAAATGTTGATACACCATGCCGATTCCCAATTTCAAGGATTCCTGAGGTGACCGGATTTGAACTGTTTGACCTCGTACGATAATTGCGCCTTTATCCGGCTGGTACATTCCCGCGAGAATGTTCATCAGGGTTGTTTTGCCGGCACCGTTTTCTCCCAGTACGCTGTGAATTTCCCCGGCATACAGGTCGAAGTCGACATCGTCATTGGCGACCACTCCCGGGAACGTCTTGGTAATACCGATCATCTTTATGATTGAATTGGAATTCATTATGCCAATATTGCTACTCCGAATTTAGGGAATTAACAATACTTTTTCAAGAGATACCGTAAGAAGTTGTTGTAAGGGCAATTTAAGGTACCACACCCTGCTGTGAGGTTCAGCTTTGCCCGGATTAGGTTCTAACACTAACATCCGGTTAATCGCACTTGACTTCATTGGATGCATTTCTTAGTCTGAGAAACTGTAATTTTTTTCATAGGCGAAAGGAGATTATGATGCAAGCGTATGTTAGTTTATACAAGTACAAAGGGCCCATCAAGGGTGGCGGACGGGAGCGATTTGAAAAGGTCAAAAGTATTGTGGCCGACGAGGAGGGCAAAATCTTGCATATTTACGGCCTGCTGGGCGAATATGATGCGCTATCGGTGGCTGAATTTCCCGACAATCGAGCCGCTATGCGGGCGGCACTCAGAATAGGCAACCTGATTAATGCTCAAACCAATACCCTGGCGGCTGTCGAAGGAGAAGATTTTCTTCAAATATTGGGCGAGCTGTGATGGATGTTGGCTACTGGGTATTGGGTATTGGATATTGGGTGTCGGGGATTGGGTATTTAGTACTGGATGCTGGAAAAAGGCAGGTATAAGTTTAGGGTAAGGCGAATTGAGCCTTTTCAATACCGAAATCCGGGCTCAGAAATTTGTCCTCTGCCCTCTGTCATCCGTCATCTGACTTCTGACCTCTGTTTTCTGACCTCTGCAGTGCAGCAGCCAAGGCTTTTTGGTGAATTGTGCCGGCCAGATGGACCGGGCTCTTGCCGTGTACCGGGTCCCAGCCGGCAGGATCGGCGGTGCAAAAAAACTGGACATCCAGCCCAATGCGCACCAGGGCGTCTTTTACCGGCAAATTTATTATACCTGAAGCCGCCTCCCAGGTTGCGCCGCAGGGGGCTCCCCGCGAGACCTTTATATTGGCTATCCGACCGCTGGACACCTCAACCCTAAAAACCGGCTTGCCGAATTTTTTACCATATTGACCCAGGCCGACCTGCCCGGCAAGGGTGCATCAGGTGGGAGGCCTATGGACTTCTTTGATTTCGAGTTTTTTACCGGATGCAATCAGCGGTATGTCCAGGTCGCGGCATAAGGCAGCCAGATCGTGACTCAAATCCGGGTGCTTTAAAAAATCAAGCACCAAATCTGCCCTGATTTTGTGTGGCAAGTACTCTGACGTATCTTCTACCAGGGGAGGCAGCGGATCATCGATAGTTATAATCTCAAGCACGATACGATTTTCACCATATTTACGGATACCTGCAATTTTGCTCTCAGCGCTGCCGTTTTGCTGAAAAACCAGTATTTTTTGGGGGTTGCCCGTTTGGTTTGCTGTTTTTTTTGAGTCCATTGAATGCAATAAGTTGATTTAGTTTACCTGGTTACATAAAAAGCCCAGAACTACATTGGATAAAATATAGCGGAATCTGCTTTCAGCCGCGACATTTGATATCGCGGCTGCAAGCCACTCCCACCATCTCACTTTCCGACCTCTTTTTTTTTCCGCCTTCTGTATTCCGACTTCCGAATTCAGACCTCTGTCCTTCGATCTGGCATCGATCTTCTGCTTTTATACCACCTGATTGGCGTCGAGCTGTCGTAGTTCCCGCTCAAACACAGCCTTCTGGCTGTCCAGATCATCGCTAGTGGTTTCAAGGTCCTCAAATAGCATATCAATTTTCGCTTGGCAGGCGTGAATGGACTGGGAAAGATCGCTGATTTTTGTACCGTCCTGGTCCTGGGACGCCTGTTGCATATAATTGTTGAGGTCTTCTAGCTCGGCTTCATGGTACTCGATATCATCTTCGATGCGGGCAATGCGCTTTTCAAGCGGTCTGACGGTTTTGGAACGACGGGTCATGATTTCAGATCTTTTGCGCCGAATTTCTTTTTTAGCCGCCCTGGCATTAGCACCGGCGGGAACCGTCTGAGAGCGGTCTTTGAGGTCAGCCGGTTTTTCATCCTGCCAACCGCCCTTATCGAGAAACTCCTGATAGCGGCCGTTAAAAATCTCGATTTCATTATTTTGAAACACAATGAGCTTATCGGCCAGGGTGTGCAAAAACATCTCGTTGTGGGTCACCATGATGACCGTACCTTCGAAATAATCGATGGCGGCCAGCAATGCGTCACAGGATTCCATATCCAGGTGGTTGGTCGGCTCATCGAGCAGCAACAGGTTTACCGGTGTAGCTATTAGTTTGCCCAGCATCACGCGGCTCTTTTCACCGCCAGACAGGACGCTAATTTTTTTTAGTGCATCTGCACCCGAAAACATCATGGCGCCGCAGATATTTCGCGCACGCTGGCGGTCGATATCCGGATGCGAATAGAGTATTTCTTCCTCAACGGTTCGAGTATCCACCAAACCACTGACGTTGGTCTGTTCAAAAAAGCCTTTGATGGTGGACGGGTGAAAAATGGTTTGTCCGGATTGAGGGGGCAGCTTGCCGGCTAAAAGTTTTAGCAAGGTGGTTTTACCCTTACCGTTTTTGCCGATTACACATATCCGTTCACCGGTCCCGATGGTGGCACTAAAATCTTTAATCAACGGTTTTTGCCCATCATAGGCAAAGGCCAGACGGCTGCAGGTTAATATGGTTTTTCCCGCAAAGGGGCTGCTGCGAAAAGAAAAGTCCAGTAACTTCAACTCTTCGAGCTTATCCTTTTTTTCCATTTTTTTAAGGGTTTTGACGCGGGATTGTACCAGATTTGCCAGCCTTGCTTTAGCCCGGAAACGAGTGATAAACTGCTGAATTTCTTTGCGACGGCGTTCGTCGTTGATTCTGGTTTTTTCATAGACTTCCTCGTCCTGGGCGATTTGGCTGTAGTACTTGGCCGTATTGCCGGCAATTTTCCGCAAATTACGACGATGAATCCCCATGGTGTGAGTTACCACCTTATCCATAAAACTGCGATCATGGGTGATCAGCATCAATTCATGGGGCCAGGTGCTCAAAAATTGTTCGATCCATCGAATTGAGGTAATATCCAAAAAGTTGGTGGGTTCATCTAAAAGCAGCAAGTCGGGCTCCGCTACGAGTGCTTTGACTAGATTTAAACGCACCTGGAGCCCGCCCGAGAATTCAGCGGGATGGCGGTCAAAGTCCTCGCTGCTAAAGCCGAGACCCGTCAGAACCTTTTCAACTTTCCAGGAGTGGTCCTTCTCCTGTTCGGGGAGGGCGCGTATGCCTTCATTTAGGGCCGTATCAGCGGTAAACTCCAGATTTTGCTTCAAATAATCGATGCGGTAATTTCTGGGGACAATGATCGAACCGGAATCCGGGCGCTCTTCACCGACGATCATCCGGAAAAGAGTCGTTTTACCATGGCCGTTTTGACCAACCAGGCCGACCCGCTGTTTCTGGTTGATGGAAAAGCCCAACCCGTCAAAGAG
>Ga0056115_1000586_pt1 | contig 16488 bp, 8 predicted proteins | sample WorMetOlspDAHAB1_FD_77007 | JGI IMG/M metagenome (GOLD analysis project Ga0056115, IMG submission 77007) | Marine gutless worms symbiont microbial communities from Max Planck institute for Marine Microbiology, Germany - Olavius sp. DAHAB.1 ...
AGGTGGGCGGGATTAGTCACAACTGTCAACGGTCACTACTACTGTTTCCACGCGATTTTAGTGGTCTACCGACCCCCGGACATAAGAGTCAGTGAGACGGAACAGTTAATGTTGTGATGAAAGAGAATTGAACGTCAAGATAAATGCTGCATGATGCATATAGGTACTATACATACATTACGTGCATTTACCTGCTGAGTGATTGAAATGCAAGCCACGCCCACAGCGACTCAACTGTTCGTTCATTGGACAATACACCATAGATTCCTAGAACAGCATAGACCTGAAGTCCACAAACTGACAGCGTGGCAAATGCGATGGCAACCGTCGCACGCATTGACCGCCGTAACAACGTCACATCCGGGATATGTCGGCGCATGCGCAGTCGCCGGGATTTTGTCGTCGGAAGGTCAATGCGCGGACCGGAAGTAGAATTATCCGACAGATCGCTGGACGGCGTGTGGTGTTGGGTTCGATCGCGTGACAACCGTAAGCGTTGATCTTCGGGATATCGCGTCCCTTCGCGCTCGGTGTCGGCCGCATATCCGGTCTCGAGCCGCTCGGTCTCGTCGCGCGAGATTTCACGGTCGTCGTCGATCGGGCAACTTCCAGTTAGCGCCGACACCGACAACAGCGACAGTTCAGTGCAGGTCGACTCCGACAGCCGCGACGCTGACGTCACTATACGCGATTTCCTGTCTTCGAAATCAAGACCACCGCACTCGGCGAAAGACCGAGCAAGGTGGTAGTTACTTGTCCGCTGTCCGCCACTGATGTTAGAGGCGCGGCTGCGAGATCTCGCGAGACGAGATTTGGAGGAGCGATGTGGTAGGCCTACTCGGTGTTCCGACATCAGGCGAAGCTGTCCGGAAATTCCGAGCCACTCGGCCGCCTCCGCCCGCAAATACTCATAAAGACGTCGCCGCCCGTCGCAAAACGACCACCAAAGGCTCCGTAGACCGCGCTGGCGGTGATCGAAACCGGAAGTAGTATCGAAAGCCGATCGGCGAAGGCAGCCGGAAGCGATATCGGCGAGCAGCTGGTTCCCAGGCGCGCTGCTCGGCCGATTGTCGAAGAAAACCCAAGTCTGCTGACTGCAGCGAGTTGGAGAACAGCTCGCACCGACGTTTGGTTCCAGTGCTGGGTGGACATCGCGCACTTCGTGTTCTGAGCCGCTTGCGCGCTCTAAAGAGCCGGGTGCTACCTCGACATCGACGCCGTCCACCGCCATACCGCTGCCTGACTCTCGTCGTCCAACGGCGGCGTCGTGGCAATAAAGGAACGCGTGGAGTGAGTCAGTGGAAGGCACAAAATCATTCGAAGACGACGACGACGGCGACGAACTATCGGCAGTCGCCGTCGCGTCGTTCTGGCGTCGCGTCGTCATAGGAAAGCCGCCGTCGTAAGACACGATCTCCATCTGCCTTCGCAACAGTCGCAGATGCTGGCGCACTGCCGCACTGCCGCCGAACCCCGAGCTTTCTGAGCCGCCCGCCAGATGACGTCTGAGTCGGACGTGGGTCGCAAGGAGGCTTCGAACAGTGTCGGCGCGGCTGGCTGTCCTGCGCAGGTCCAGACAACGTCCAACTACCATGAAGAACAGAACCAACGTCCACGTGACGAACACCGCCTGGGCGCCGACGATCCATGCTCCGGACGACGGAACCAGCGACGCGCGTGTATAGACGACGACGGATAAGGCGGCGTATACGACCACACCAAGTCCCTGCATCGCCGATCTACGGAAGAAATCAAGCCATCTTTTTGTCAGTTCAATTCAGTTCAGTGATTGAAGAACAAGGCATGCATTGAGCCAGAAGGCTGCTAATCTGAAAGCGGGGTCGCAGATGTGAGAAAAAACAAACGCAGGACAAGAAGTTGCGCCCAACAACAACGGCTTCAGCGTTCAGCCTCTTCTTAAGTTTTCAGAGACGTTGCTGATGTGATGTGCAGCTCAAGATGCGTAAAACAGCAGCAGGCATTAACGCACATAATTAAGGCGCATTCAGGAAGTGATAGTACTAAAATGAGTTAATCGCCGTTAAAAGTCACAGAGTAGATGTTCGAGCAGATTTCTGATTTTCGCAGAATATGACCAGATCTTGATACGGTTTTTAACGATAATTAAAAAAAAGTTCATTTTGCCATAAAACAGTTGTATCGATGAAATGTATATGGTATGGTGAGAAGAGGAGTCTTACACGTCACCCATACACTATCACTGTATATACTGTAATAATATAACACACAGATCGATCTTATACAATATTAATTACAGAATTTATGGAACGTAAGAACCGTCACGTGTTATGCTTTACCTTATCTGCCCAATTTGTTTTTATATATTCATCATTTATATACTCTACAAACTTTAGCGAGTTCACAAAATTGTATGAGATTACTGTTGCCAATCCTACTTGCTGTGTTGCCGCTGCTGATGAAGTCGCCCTGGTCTCATGGTCGTCACCAAAAGTCGATCGATGAAGATGAGTGTCGCAATGAAGAACGGAAACGTGAGTCCATCGAGCACCTGAACAACGTAGACGGGAAGAACGCGCTTCGAGTGGTGAGCGTCAATAAGCAGAAACATCGCCCTGGCGACGACAGAGCCAACAAAAGCCGATTAACCCAATTCACCTACATTTTGTGTAACTGCGACACTGCTCTAACTAGGCATACTTATATTAAACCGAAAAACTGAGCGACTGAAATGCATTTACGAACTTTATTTACACGCAAAAAACATACAGTTTGAATAAATTATAAAAAGTTCTAATGAATCGATTTCATTATGTATATGTTGTAAATGCAAGCTTTGGATAGATATCTTACATTAATTTCAACACGAAAACAAAGTGTACTATCGAAATGCTGAAAGATGACAAAACCTGGGGAATAAAAGTTCATAACATTTAGTAAGGAACAGTAGAACGCTTAGGAGCTCCTTTTTTTACCGCACCCGGTACATAGGGACAATGGAAGTCGGTTCTTCATGACATATGGGCTGTCGACTATATACGAGGACAAGGCACGTTCATGGTGCAGCCAATTATAGTTGCGCATGAGACTATTACTGCTCCATACAAGTTTTGCTATTTTGTGAAACCCAGGCAGCATATGGCCAAAATATCGCCCATGTATACGAAACGGGTACATGCCAACTCATATCACGGACCCACGTGGGAAAAACGCACTCTAGATAGCCCATATTTGTCCCAAATGGGACCAATTTCTACTAGTTTGGCGGGCAGCGGACAATGTAGGTACAATATACGCATAATGAGTAATTGAGTATAAACACAACAGAGACCTGAGTAACGATGAAACAGTTGCGGCTGCATTCAGACGCTGAAGCTTTAGCGTTAAGCGGCGCCTTCGCTCCGGCATCACAGCCCGTATGATCATCGCAGAGAGTGACAACACAGCCACAATACTGAATAGCATCCCGAAGCCATAGACGTGTGCGAGCCAAGCCCAGTTCCACGTCTGTACATGCAGCAATAAAAAATCCAGCAATCAGTACATTTTGTAGTGGCCAGCGGCAGATCCATACACAAACAGTTGTATTAAATAGGATTGTGTCACGACGCATCACGAACCATTGGCGACGCGACTGCACTGGCAACCAGAAATACGTTACTAAATAACACTGCAAACAATGCATTAGGAATCATTATTTTTTTATATTCACGGGGGGTCTTCGGTCTTGTTAACCCAGTTAAACTAAAACGACATAAGAATACCCCTGTGCTGCATTTTGTACCCCTGTACCCTCCACTTTTCAAAAGTGGAGAAGATATGTACCCCCATTTCCAATGGTGGCGCCGCCCATGACTAAAATATACATCTATAATTGAGACAGGATTGAAAGGATCACAAATTATAAATATCATCGAAACACGTCATCAACAGTATAATACAATTTGCAACTAGCATTAGTATAATGCCGTTAGAATGACTATGTTTGCCGTTTGATGTAGTTTACCTGGGTGGCATTTGCCCAGTGTGGCAGCGGCTGTGGTTCAAGTCCTGTCAGCAGGCCAGCTGCTGCATCAGATGCGGTTACGTCACCAGTGGAAACGTTGCCAGGATGTACTATAAATAACATGGCGCCAGGATCTACAAACGACATCGGCAATCCATTGCCGTCTAAATATTCTCGGCATCAATATTCTTCGCCTACGCGACGCCGCATTAGTGCGAGTCAGTCGGCCATTAACTTCCGCTCGCACAGCGCATGCGCAGACGAAACCGGAACCGATATGTAAAGAAGTCGACGACTGCAGACAATGTTGCTGTACACAAGTACAGAAGTGTTATGTTGGCGGTTGCCAATCGTGAAAAAGGTTTTTGTTTTGTTTTGTCGCGAAATTTCGTTTTTTAAATTCGTATGTTTTCAGCCAAAACTGACGACGTTCGGTCTCAACTGAATACAATTAATACATTGAGACTACACAAACTACAGATCCATCGTAAAAATAACATTCGGCCTTCTTAAGCTTCATTAGCAGGTATATCGGTTAAGCATTATCTGCAGAAAGTAAAAAAAATGTGATTGTAGACTTTATTTGTATCTTATATTGCATGCCATCTTTGTAGATGCATGCTATTCCCATAGGTCTATGCTACTTGTAATGATTTTATTGACTTACTAGCGGATTTATCATGCGTTATACAACGACAAGTGCGGGCCCGATGCGTCTTTTAATAAACATAAAACTTCTTTTGCTTATTAAACTCCTCGCGCAAACGCGTGAAAACTAAATTGCAAGTCCTGACATAGTTGCATAAAATATATTACACAAAAATATGCGAATTGATTTATTTGCCCGACTGTTTGCGAAAGAAAAAAAACAGCACACACACACACACGGCCAGACACATAAATATACAGTAGATTAACGGACAACAGCTGGCAGCGACATTGACCAGCAAAAAACGGTGGATCTAAAACATGACAAGTCGCCAATACAGAGTGCGCAGAGAAAACATGCACAGACTAATAGCATCAGCATATAAATCGCATGCATATTATACATCAGCTATAGAATGCCGATGTAATAATACTCCAACATCGCTGTTACATGACTCTCCGGGTTCAACGTAAAACTCAAAGCGGATATTTCATGACAACCAAAGATTCCATCAAATGTTTACGGCACCTTTGAATATGATAACTGTTCATGTGGAAACTTTAAGTCCTAATTAACGGTAAGTGTATTAAAGCAACCAATCGCGATGTATATGTGAAGTTTATTCGCCATTTAATCAGACAAAACATGCAGACAGAAATACACATACAGAGACGAACTATACAAAAGCACTGTAAAATACAGAAAATAATATACATCTAGCGAAAAACCCAGAAACCGAATTAATGCGTAAGTAAGTGTACATCCCCTCTAGGCGGATTCGTCCACGCATCATACTGTATAAAGCTAAGCAGTTCAGTTTTTATTCATGTGGCATATCGGCGGGTGCGGCGACACAGAGACTAATCTCATAATGTCCATTCAGTAAGGTTATATCCAGCCAAACTGTTCCTTATAACATCGCCAAATTCCGAACGCCGCTGATGACGGAACTGGGATGCCAGCTCTATAGGTGCTCGACTCTCTTCGCCGAACTGGATAGATCCGAATTACCGAACTAGGTGTTCCGAATTAGTTGCTGACTGAATTAAAGATGTTGACCGAACTCAAATTGGAAGCCGAATTCTTGTCTCATCCCGACTCTCTCGCTTGACGACCCATTGAACCAGCCATGGAAATTCGTTCGGATACACATTTATCAGCGAATTAAATGTATGAGGTACAGAGACGTTACTAAACACGGCATGTAAGTAAGTCGCAATGATGCAGGTTAGCCTATACTTTAAATTAGATAAAGTGCTGAAAATTTTACGCCAAAGCAAGTTCAGCGGCCGAAATTCCACACACAACAGTTGGCAGGAACGGTGAAGCTACAACATATCCTACAATATGGACATCGACGATAGCTATATACCGCAGTTATTACAGTAATGTCATTGTCGCTCCGTGTATAAGCTTAGGATTCTTGCGAAATGATGAGCGTGCTGCGCATAAATTCCGAAAAGGACCGAACAAAACGCAGCAGCTTATCGCTGCAGAGGTCGAACTGCTGACTATCTTGACAGCAGAGGGGGGTCTAATCCCCCACGTCCAGTTGGAGAGCAACGCCCTTCTTCCCTTTTCCAAAACACCTATTCTCATTTTAAACTTACTGTTCACCCTATCCCACACCATTACTGCCTCCCTTAATCGCGTATCCCTTCTTTCGGGCGCCTTCCCTCCCCATCTCACAGCTTCGGAGTCTGGGAATGCTGTGAGCGAAATTTGACTTTGTGAACTACAAAACGTAGAAATAACAACCCGTTTTGTTAAATAGCGACCCACGGCCACATTAGCCAAATTTTCACCAAACCCCCGAATTCGGAAAAGGTGGAAGACTGCTCTCCCTAGCCCACAATTATTGGTAACCGCTCTTGTCGACAGCAGGCTGGTGATTCGTGACGCCGCGACGTGGAATGAAATGAATCACATCGCTCGCCGCTCGCTCGCATCGGAGATGCCACCCGCATCGCCGCAGCAGCAGCAGCCGCAGCAGCAGTGGCGGCGACGGCGACGGCGAGGGTTGAAAGGGCAAGCGGAAAATGGCACGCGCGCAATAAAGATGGCAAGCGAGATTGTCCGACAGTACAATGTTTATTCGATCGGTTCAGTCGCGGGTCAAAAATGCCGACGCCCCCGCCAAAATTGCACTTCTCAGTCGATAACCCGGTCTGCGCCGCTGACCCTCGCCACCACTGCCGTATAAGGCAATGTCGTTGCAAACCAAACAAACGTCGATTCTTTTCCGATTTTATCGTCAATTTTCTCGTCGCGATAGACTTTGATGATCACGGTGAAAAGCAGGCGTCAGGATTCACATTCGGATTCGTGTTTCATTGCACTAATATGCACGAATTCTGTTCACCAGGAACTGGTACACAGCAGAAGGATAAACGAATTTACACACACACGAAAATTAAAACAGAAGCCATGGCAGTTTTGACATTCGCAGAAGGCGACATAATTTACAACACATAGGACAACAGTTAGTGCAAATGATGCAAATCAACACAATCATGCACTTGGCACAATTAGTTACCAGAACTTATTAAAATCCGTTTATTCGTTCACGCTTTTTAATTGCGTGTACAGTCGATAAGGAAAATAAAAATAATAGTAAAATATCACATAATATCTCATATCTCACAATGCACTGACTATAGAAAAATTAGAAACACATAAGATTCTGATGAACATACTCATCAAGTTTATTAAAAAAGGGCCTGAAGGCCTCTAACATGTTGCATAGTTGATAAAACAGTAGCATACACAGAAAAACACGTAAAACATGATACCGCTGAGACAACCTGATCATAATCATGCTAAATTCACTTTACAAAAAGGTGAGTAAACCTAAGTAAGCACTTATGTTACCAACAAACTTATGTAGGCTACACATGGTGACATTGGCGTAATTCTGTAGTCACTGTTGCCGTTCTGTATGGATAGTACGTGTATATTGTAGCAATGTAACATTATACAGTACAGTTCGCCGCGCCTGCCTCATGTTGTGTGTGGAATTTCATCAGTGGCAGTTAATTACTGTCTGCGAATAAACTTGGCGTTAAATAATAGAACCCATACCTTCAGTGGTCCAGTTTTTAGGCCTTTCCCTCCGACAGGTGCCCGCATGGATACATTTTTGTTGGCGTCTGCATCGTCATCGTCTGTTGTATGATGTGGGATGCGGTGACAGATGACGCAATGATGCAGTCGTTGAATATGCGTGGAGACCGTTGTCGGCTCGTGTGCACGCAGGCATGCAGGCGCCGCCGTCTTTCGGGACAACGATCGTTGAATTTTCACGACCTATGAAGGCCAGTGGTTTCGGTCGATCGCTGCCCTGCCGCCGGATGAGAAGAGCTCGAGACTGTATGAAATGCAGGGAGCAATTCCCGCACGCATTTTGGGAAACGTCCTGTATCGCCTGTCAGCAAACGGCAGCCGATCGCCGGCAGTCAGCTATAAATAATTAGCTGGCACCTAACCCTAGCCATAACCTACCCTAAACCTAACCTAACCCTAACACTAACCCCTAATATAGCTTCCAGTTCCGAAAAAAAAGAGAAAAGCCGATCGCCAATCGTAATTAACTGAGTATTCTTCAGTCACGTGCCAAATGCCAGCCAATCAGCTCACTAGCAACCGGCGACTGCCGGCAGGCGATTGACCTTTGTGAAACGCGAAGACGCAATGTTGACGAATAGTGCTCCCACAACTTGTGATTTCTTTTCTGTACCAAGTTTTCACATTTCGGTGGCATCGACCATCGCCGAAAGGAAATAAGAGTGATTTTCACCGAGACTCTGATACCAACTGGTACAGTTTTATGCTCTTTGTAAGTTTTAGCCTAATTTTTGAAATTATTACGTTGTGTTTTTGTACACTGTATATTTGTAATGCTGCATTATAATTTGTGCGTGCGTATGTTACTATTTTATGTGTATGCTTTTTAATAAATACATAAATAAATGAGAATACCAGAAAAGGCTGACTGCAGTTCTATTTTAATAACAGGTTTTCTCGAGCATGCGTATTCTAAACTGATGTGTATTAAAACTTTGTCAAAGAGACCATTCCGTACAATACAAGTTGATAACTTATCATTAGTTGTCTGAGAGTATGTTATGCAAAAAAAGACCGCGAACGTCTCAATATTGCTAGAAATGTATTCATTACGCAACAACCCTAAAAGTTAAAAGTGAGTAAAAATGCCAAGAAATTTAGGCCTACATTTCAAAATTTTGCTGAATGTCCTATTCTCCAGAAATGTTCAAAACTCCATCTACTCAATCTCCATTTATTCTAACGCCATCTGAAGACATTCCGTTTCTTCCGAAATTTTTCATCCGCCGCTTCGCAATAGACATAACTAATAACTATCACCGGCGTACACGTCGAATATTTGTTGTTTCTGTTTTATGTGTTCCGTGGCCTAGTAGTAGCTAATTTGCCACCTTAATCATATTCGTGTACTAACTAACAACTTAGATTTTATGTCTAATTAGTAACTTTGCACGAAAGAAAAAATCGTGTCATTATATACCAAGCGAACTATAACTAACTGTGAGGTTCATCCTCAACATCGGAGATGAACGTTCAGCGCCTGTACATTATATCTGCGTCGCGACTCCACAACGGAGTGAGTACAGGGTGGTCCAAAAAATTAGCACGTTTTTGTACGCCTTTAACTTCATCATATATTGACCAATTTCGAATTTTTTTCACTGTGAGAATCAGGAAAAACAGTGTAATAATACTATTACTAAAGATCCCATCACACATCAAATGTGAAATGTCAATGTCTTGAAGCAACAATTGAAAACAAGACTTCTGTAACAACACATTTTAAGAAATTAACAACACGAAACGACGTGTTTATTGTCTGAGTTATTGTCTTAAGTAACTGTAACATCAAGTGTCTGCCTTGCTGCTGGACGACGCACTCTTACAATGTGTTGTTTTCAGAAGTCGTCTTGTTTTCAATAGTTGCTTTGAAGACACTGACATTTCACAAGATAGTGTAGCGACACACTTGAGGTGTGGTGGGATCTTTAGTGACAGTATTATTACAAAATTATTTTGATGCGAACACTGAAATAAGTTTGAAAATTGGTCAAGAAGTACGAATAAATGTACCAATTTTTAGGTCACCCTGTACATCTAGCTTAACGTCCCTGTCGATAAAATGAACGTAGGTCATTTCGGAGACGGGTCAGATACGGAGGAGGCATGTCGACAACTGACATGCAGACAATCGCAGAATGTGATTTCTCGTGAGGCAGAGCCAAGTTCGCATCGATCTCGCTTGAATCATCATTGCTCCGTCCGACAGTGTGCCACTTCGCACGTTCACTTTGATGCCTGGCTTTGTAGCAATTCGCACCAGGGTGAATTGCTTCCTGTGGGAAGGGTGTGGGCGTCGCAGGACGGAGTCGGGGTTACGGGTATTGGTGGGAGCTTCACAAACGCGAGTCAACGTCGGATAAACCGCTACACTGTTGTTTCCATTTATGTCTCAATTGCATGCTAATATATGTTTTACTCCATTTTCACGCACAATTATTCATTGCGGTTTTTTGCCAATCTTGTTGTATTAAACTTTTTTCGGCACTACACTCACTGAAACAAAAACTCACATATCGCATATAACTTTGGCTTAAGTGCATTTTCATTCGTGCATTTACATAGCTTTATTTCACATATAAATTATGCCGTGTATGCAGACCGGTGACAGGTGGACCAATCACACAACAGTCAATTTTGTAGATCCCGCCCACCACGGCGTCCGCCTGTTCAACAAGCGTACGTAAGAAGTGCTGTATTTCCACTCCAGTGCTAACGTATGAAGTGATTCACGATCCTCCGTTCATCACAGCTTCCATCAAGTCTCTCTAGGTGTCTCTCGATCTCTGCCTCAGAAAGACTGCGAACTGGGTTTGTTGCTACTGAGTCTACACCAGATCTCCATAGGCATCTATCGACCTCCAAAGCCAGTTACCTTTCATGTAGGCCTACTGAACTTCAAATCAAATCAGCGTTTATTTATGGATGACAAACGCATAGCCTACATAAAATAGTGGTGAAACATGGACATCAGTATTCAGTAAAACGAATAAAAACACCCAACACCAATAACATATCGGCTAATCTTGCCTTCTTACTCTGTCTTCTCGCCTCTTTTACAAACAAACAATTACCATCGTAAGCATATGGCCTACAAAGTCTTCAGCTGACTTTGTAGGCCATACGCCTACGATGATAATTGTTTGTTTGTAAAATATATAAAACTAATAAATAAAACTACGTCGGTAAGGGCGTATTGGGATAAAGCTCTCCTTGTGTGTGAAATCTGTAGAATGCATACGAAAACGACGCCTAGAATAAATGGGATTTTAGTTTGGTTTTGAAGGTTGCAGGGAATTTGATGACGTAACTTCAGCTGGCAAACTGTTCCGAGAGTTGTTGGATTATGTCTCTGAAACTATCGCAGTTAAATGCCAGGAAGAAAAGGATGTTAACGTTTTCAGATTTAGTTTGCACCGCTAAATCTTGTCTCGTTGCGGATGTCTTCGGAGAGAGCGTTCCGCGTGGCCAAATGCGTGTTTAATGCCAATGACATTAGATCAACATGCCGCCATTATTTCTTTATGTACACGTGGGCGGCGATTCGAGCTATATATTCTGTACAAGCGGGCATCGGATTTAGACGGCAACTGTCGTCACGAGGTCCTACATCAGGCGATTACCGACCGTTGACGCCGCAGAACATCCAGCAGCAGCAGCAGCAGCAATATGGAAGCCGCGAGCAGCTTAGTGGAGTCACCGCTGTTGACATGAACAATGACCTGCCCAAACAACGAGCATCGAGGGCTTTCGCCGTCGCCGAAATTCAGTGGCGACCGAAGCGATAGTCGTACTACATCGTAGAGAGTGACGTGGTAATATACATAAAGCAATAAAACCGCGGCAAGTACTGCAATAATGGGGACAAAATGTGCGGTGTTACCTTAACGAATACTCTAGTACTCGGCAGCCCTAATTGTGAGAACTTTTTTTACGAATAACACCTTCAGTATAGTCCACAGCGTCAGCATATTTCATTTGTGAATGTTTCAATCGTTACACATTGATATTTGATTTCTCTCTTTGATTGCCACCCGCAGAGATGCAGTACTTGGTACGTTTCAGGACGTCTCAAAGCCGATGTGCAGCAAGCGTCACCCGTTGGCAACAGTCCGCAGATCTTTCATGTTGCTGAGGTGCTCCACAACATTAGAATATTTAGAATACTTATTGAGCTATTATCAGTGAAAAAAGACGCAGATGGATGCAATCCCCGAAAGACGCAGCAACAGTTTCAGCGCAGGAAGTGCAGAAGCATACTCGTCCTCTGTCGTTGCGCGAGGAACAAACACATTTAGAGCGCGAGTACTGTTACATCAGCGTTCTGTTGGCATGCACGAAATGACTTTGTCTGTACAGTTGACTGAGTGCAGTCGTTGCACCGAAGACAGGTCTCACTGCATTAGGCCAACAGATTTTTCGTGGAAAAGGCCCGGCTGTCATGCTGAAATATAACTGTGCGTTTTGTCATCCACCTGCAACCGTTAAACTGTTCACAACCCAAAGCGGTTTAACTACTGCATGCCTTTTGTTGCTCGAATGTTGGTCTACCAATTTACCAATTTCTTTTTTTTATAAAGGTGAAACAAATTTTTCGCAAATCGGTTAATACTTGACCGAATTATCACCACATTTCCCAGTCCAGTTTTTGAGACATAGTATAGTGAGTGTATATAGTAAAAGCCGCTGCCTGCAGATGCCTGATCCACTGCGTTTTTCAACAGATTGTTAGAATAGATAACTTCCCCTTTGACGTCTCATCAATTTCTGTGTCATTGCTCCGCAAAAGGCTGCTTTCTGCCGCAGTTTGTGGCCCCTAAAGGGATTACACAGTGCATAAAACACGGCACTGCCGAGTGAGCTGAGCCTCTGCGGATTCGGACCAATTCTGTGGCCGCCAACGCACTGGGCCGTTGGCTAATGTTATATATTGGACGGGCGTGCTGTCTGGGCTTGTAATGATGTGGTCGTTAAACGTTAAATGGAATAAAGCATTGCCTCTTGCTTCATCTTTTATTCGAGGTCATTATCCTCTGGGACCAGCTGACTGTCGTAGAGCTGCCCACCGCCGAGTCCCACAGCTGGCCTGCCGGAAGTCCAACGTCGTCTTCGAATTGTTTCGTCCCGGTGTTGCGAGGTCGTCCAGGCGGTCTCATCCACCTTTCATCTAAAGATCCACCATTCCGACGCCGACAGAACGCAGCACGAAGAGCTCTGTGCATGAGCTTTTATTCGAGGCAGATGGAGTCGATCCAGCCAGCGCGCGGAGACAAAGCATTGCCTCAAAGTCGCCTCGCTTCTGAAGTGACTTGACCGCCGTCCAATCGATATGCATGACGTACTTACGTCCCGTCGTGGGTTGAGTACTCATCACGATTCGACGGCCCAGACTACTGAGAACTCGTATAAGTAATGGAATTTTCGCACCGTCGTAAAAGTAGCACCACTTTGCGGACGATCGATTCGTCATTTATTCGCATGCCCATATCAAAATCGGTATTACTGTAGTTTTATTAACGGACGGCAATCGACGCGGATAGACAGACGACAAAGCACTCAGAGGCTAGAGCTGCGCCAGGGTATAGGCTACCACTAAACAAATGACAATAGACAACATTTATTTATTTATGTAGGCCTATTTAAAATTTAAATCGTACACAAAGCACATCGTCAAACAATAAAGCAATAGCGAAATAACAGAAAATGAAATAAAACCCTGTAAAGCGTTGCAACCCGCAGTACCATAATATCAGTATCATATTCAGGCAACGATGTTCCATCCGAAAGAAGTACATTGTACAACATAATTTACATCTTGATAATAATAACTCTTTAACTTAATGCGCTGTACGCCACTGACTATCAGTTATTATACCTTAAAACTATGCATAGTCTGACATTGTAGAAAATAGTTCCTTCATAAACACACAGCCAACCACCGTAAAGAGTAAAATACCGCATTCCTACCCAAAACAGAATTACAATAGACATAAACATTAAAACAAGCAACAAACCAAACGAGTGCTGACTCAGACTGCAAACATGATATAATAATAATAAATAACATGTTGATATTATGTAATCAGTCAGTGGCGATGTTTTGAGACGTCTGTGAAACAATTGCAGTTTGTCTCTAACATCGAAATTACAGCTTTAATTTTTACAAACCCGCATTTCGTTCAACACGTGAAAGCAGACAGAAATATAGTGCAGCCATTTTTACGTCGTTCCGTCTTTCGGTGAACACGGCTACTCGGTAGGTTGATAAGTGAATTTTTCCCCAAATTCAGGAAGATAAAATGGAAAGGGACAGGAAGCAGTGGCAGTGAGGACGACATTTGCTCCACTTTAGAACAATGAGCTCACAACATAGAAACTTCTGTACAGTTTATTTCAACGTTTCAATTTCGAGAAAGACAGAAATGGATCGCGAAACTGTCGTCGCTGTGTCGACTCTAAAATATTCTGTTGCGTATTCGGACACTGCAGGCATCAGTCGAGTGAGTCGACACGCGGCATCGCAATATGCTCTCTGCTTTGTTTCATGCAAAGCGGGCACAATGTAACGCATATAGCGACTGGAAGCGATGATGGCGGATGACTCGATGCCTTTGTAGCTCGAACTTAATTTTAGAAAAAAATGCGTCGAAAGACTCCACAAACGTGCATATCATACGTTGGATCTACCGGCAGATGAAAGGAGATCGAAATATTTCGCACATTTTGCTCAACACTGTCAGTGAGTACCAAGTTGTCAGACCTCCAACATTAAAATCTCGGAGGCTGAAAACCTACGATGTTTCGTTCAGCGTTTGACTGTAGCGTAGGCCTACACGTCTGACCTCGATCCACTTCCGCCAGCACCTCTGAAGGTACGACCGTACGGCGCTTTATAAATCAGATTCTTCTTCTTATTAATATTACCATTCAAAAAAGTAAACTTTTCGAAGATCACACACATTTCTAAGTCTCCGGGAATAGCGACTGTTTGTTTCCAGAGCTGGCATCGTAGGATGGACAGAGAACGTTGTAAGGAGAAGAACAGAGGCTGGCAGGGGACGGACGGCTGACGTGATGAATGGGACTCGCTGGGCATCACCTGAGGCCATATCGTAGACACAGAACTTCAAACGCTGATCACCGACCAACACCGCAACGAAGACAAATGACCCCTGTTTCAAAGCAATTGCATGCCGCTTTTTTATTGTTGATGCATTCGTTGCGGTAACGCTCGATAACATGATTAGTGTGCAAACGACAGCATCGGCAGAAACGATACGGGTCGTCCTGATATTTATCACGTTCATTTATAGGTTCTTACTCAGTTCGGGTTCACTCCGTTACTGTGACAACCCTCTAACACCAGCTATAGGAGGGCCTACACTACATTTCCACAAAACAACAAAAAACAAACAAAAAAAGCTGAAATGAACCATAACGTAACCCTAATAAAACCTGACCTTATCCCTTATCTTTACCCTAAATCTCTCTGAGAAATAATAACAATAATAACAATAATAATACAAAAACGACAATTACGACGAATTGGCCAGCACGCATATCTTTTGTCTAGTTGCCACACAAACAACAGGAACCTGGAATCACTAAGCTGTTGAACTTGTCCAGGAAATCGGCAGACAGGCCACATCAATGATCAATCACTGGTAAACCTCGAGAATCGATCTTTCTATTTCAGCAATTGTCAATAGCCCTCCAAAGCGGAAATGCGGTCGCCTTCCTCAACACCTCTGACTCCGATTAGACGCCGTTGCAGTCATACCTTGCTTAGTACAATGCTTAAAGCCTGTGGATTTGTGTAAGTTGGCGTAAAAACAAAATAGTAATAATAATAACACGTAACGAGGCGGAAGTCACCACAAAGCACCTAAGAGTTCAAACATCATGTGTGGCACAGTCTGTTGTCACGCAGTAACTGTTGTAAATCGGGAATGAGTGGGCTGACTCTTAAATGTGGAGACTTCGTCTTGCGTTCGAGTGTGAGAGCGTTGTACTGCAGTTGTCCCTATAGCCTTTCTTACTGACGCGTCTCGCTTTGCCAACTCTTAAAAAATATCGAGAGCAGATTCTCCGCTACAGATGACTTTGACGGAGAAATCTTCGGACCCAGGAGGTTCTCTCAACCAAACTGGTGCAGCTGTCGTTTTCAATATTAGCTGCATTTAGTAATTGGACATTTGTGGCAGCACTGAGCAGGCAGTATATGGGCTAGATTAAAAATGTATAAAACTCGGCCGAACCCGACCAGTTCCACTTTACAACACACTGGTTTTGACAACAGCGTCCCGTTCAGTGACAACAGAGAGTATACATGTGCACAACCGCAAACCAATTCAACACTACAAAATGTAACGCTGATCATGCTTCTATAAACAGCACGCCGTAGTAAGCATTCACTAAATATAGTCGAGTGTCCTACGTATCCAGACACATTCATACGACGCAATGTTATCGCAGTGTTTTCACAGCTTTCCCTTGTCATTGACTGACTTATTTATGTACCGTTTTCCGTTGTCATTTTTTCTGAAAACATAGCTGAAGGAATGACTTCATATTTTGCCAGCAAATGCACATAGTCGCATCTTCATGCGTCATCACAGAATAAAAGTTAAGCCACCACTAACCTGAGATTATACCGCGTATAGCCGCCTGACTTGCAGCAGAAGCGACGTAACTGCGACGCCTCAGTAACGGAAGCGGCTGCTGAAGTCGG
>Ga0056115_1000587_pt1 | contig 16463 bp, 11 predicted proteins | sample WorMetOlspDAHAB1_FD_77007 | JGI IMG/M metagenome (GOLD analysis project Ga0056115, IMG submission 77007) | Marine gutless worms symbiont microbial communities from Max Planck institute for Marine Microbiology, Germany - Olavius sp. DAHAB.1 ...
TATAATATTTATTGCAGCCCATCCGATCAACACAATGGCATTGACTATGTTATCCTATTCTTGGTGCGATCGAAAGGGATTCTCTAATGTTAATGGACTTCAGTTGTAAAACGATCAATAGTTCCATGCACAATACGACGACTATCATATTACCGCACAGAAGCGATCATAAAATTCGCCGTTACCTACACGCATCAGTTTAACTGTTGACCTCACTACTGTTTCCGTTTCGATGATGTGGTGACGTTTAGAATGACGTAATGCGTTCATTTTCGAACAAATAGCAAAAAACATCGTTTGTATATCAATTATTGCGGATTTCAGGTGAACACATTTGCCGTTTCATTTACATTTAACCGATAACAGGCCATTTAACCGTCCGATCGAGCTCGGTTAAGTTAACTCGCATTTGACTGGCTGTTAAGTGCTCTTGGAACGCGATTTTGCTAACAAAGGGTTAAATCCAAGGTTAACCTCCGAGTTAACTTAACCCGAGACGATGGAACCGGCCCTTAGTGTTAGGTTCAGTGTGTTTTGCATGTACAGCCAGTTGCGTATTCAGGGGGGGGGGGCGGTGAAGACGCCCCCTCCTCCCCCATTGGTGTCAGCATTCTTTAAGTGTCGCCTTTTCCCGTGTAAAAGGCATGTAGTTCAATTTGTGCATTTGCGATAAATGTTGACAGGGCTGATACATTGTCTTCTGCCCCTTTGCAAAATTTTTGGATCTGCCATGGTGTACAACATCCGTTGTCACTGCTTCTTTTCTGAGATTGAGATTTTCCAGTTACGAGTTGACCATGAGACGAGTTGACTATTTTGAAAAAAAATTTCCTTTGGTTCATATTATGAAGCAGTTCTGTATGTCGAGTTCGAGCTGTACATGTATGTATGTTGTTAGCTGATGATTTGCGGACAAACCAGTATACTGACAGTCATTTCTTGGATTAGTCAGCACACATACTGGACGAATAATGGAAATATTAATGCAAAACAATGTAAAATTGGTACTAGTATTAGAGGAGTACAGAACTAGGGGTTGGTGAACTAGCGACATAAAATAGCTAGGATCAGTTCGCCGAACTAAGGTCTGTGTAGGAGTTACTAGGCTCTGTTTGGCAAAAAATTACCCCTTGAATTGCCATCATGAGGCGAGGACTTATTTTCATTGTCACTTGCCAGATTGCTGCCCTATATTGTGCAATTTGTGGATGCAAATTGTGTGAAATTATTATATTTTTTTCATATTGTGTACAAGAATACAACCTTTTCACTGTAATATTGAAAGATGCGTAGAATTTTTAACAAAAAAATTTGGCTCATGGTGTAAGCAAAGAGTGATACGGTGCACTGTAAATGTGTATTCTGCACCTAGTGCTTACACTCTCACAGTCAAAATAAAGGTGTCTTCTTTGAGGAATGTTTAAAATGTTTGACCTCCAGACTGACTTTAATATTTTTAACAAGAACTGCACCAATTGTTCTGGCTGAGTGAGGATTGCATAATTTTGTTTGGATTCAGCAAGTTGTATTTTTATGTATTTTCTGTGGATGGTTGAATATGGAGAGTGACAATAACAAAGCTAAGTAGTAAAAATTGTGCAGCAACATTGTCTTGTGTGAATTTCTCTAGATGCATAGGAGGTGTCTATATTTTGTAGAATGCTTACTACTGCATGCTGTTTAGTAGTAGGGTTAGGGTTCAAATGGTGTCTCATATGGTTGGTTAGTGGTATTTATACTACTTTCCGTTGTCATTGTCACTCGCCCAGATGAATACATGGTAGCATACATGCTGTGATGTACTGTATATAGTTCGTGTGACTGGACTTCTCTGTCTGCTTGGGATCAGTGTTGGTCTCGGCTCGGTCTTCATTTATCGGCTTTACAGCAAACTCTTCAGTTCCGCAGATGCCAAGCGCAGACGTCATATATCCGAACTGGGTGCTTCTGTCAAGTCGGCTAATGTGTTCGGCAATTTATCCGACACCCTTGACGTAAGCACTGTTTTTTTTCCAGTTCATTTACTTGTCAGTTGAAGTTGAAATGTAGTTCTGACACGTGTCATTTTTCTTTTTTATCACATGTTCTTTGTTGTCGTTATTTCAGTAATTCTGGGACAGGCACAGTTGTGGAGCTATGTTGTTGGATTGTCAGCCCAGTGAGATTACTTTGCTAATAAAACCATTGCCTCTCCAATGCCATTATAACCCAGAATTTTTTTTATAATTCCAGCTCATCCTGGTTGTCCAGGAAAAGGACAGTAAAACTTACTGTGTATGTGTGTGATTCATTAATTTTGATTTTAACAGATAAAACTGCTTGCAATTCAGTTTTCAAGTGTTAAATCGAGCAGCACAAAACAGTCGTAATTCATTTGACTTCATAAACACTGTGTTTCAGCTTTTTATATTTTGAATAACCCATTAAAAACTGAATCAATTTCATTAACTTTTAGTATACAATATCCTGAATAAAATTTGACATCAGAAAATTATAAACTTGCCCACCTCACCTGAACAGTGTTTCCTTGTGAAACACAAAAGTAGCTGATGCTGCTTGCCAGATAGTTGACCACACACACAACACATCAACCAGCTCTTATCGCCCACTAATTACTGGGGAGGACTATTATATAACTTTGGTTAATTGAACATTGCAGAGATGACATTAGTTGGAGGTGATATGGATACTTATTTTGATATGTGCCGGTGGATTAAGACATTTATATTATATTATTTAACTGTTATACACTGCAAACAAAGCTACTTTTACATTTCACAAGGTAGTACAGCGACATTATTCAGGTGAGGTAGGCGAATTTACAATATTTTGATGTGAAATTTCCATTCACTTTTTGTCGAGTTATTTAAAATATTAAAGGGGACCAAATATGGCGCCTGACATTTTTTGAGACATTGTATATTCAGTTTGTCTACATTTCAGGTCGCCTCTAAATATAGCTATTTGGTTTTGTCAGATGAGATTGTTTTGGTGAGTTACTAGAGGAAGATGGCAGCATTGCTCAAGCTGTGATCCTGACTTAGTGTTATTGTAATTAATCAAAAGCCACATGCTGTTTGTGCATAATGATTAATCAGTGCATAATACAGTGTTTCCAGAATTGGCTTAACACCTCTGACATAAAATTATTCTTCTTGTATCAGGAAGGATTTGACTGGAGCGAGAAGAATGTTTTGATTGCATGTAATTAAATTTGCCTCTAAGCTTCCATGACCAATATTACAGTTTCCATAAGCAACATGTACCTTGTGTTATGTTGTGTTTTACTGTACTAAGTTGGGTCTTTTTCCTGTACAGTTTTTTCTGTTATACCAGGCAGGCTGTGAAGACCCCATCACCCCACCTTTGAAGTACTTTTTCTTATGGGCAATCTTTTATGCAGCATTCTTTGATTAGGTGTCGTTCACCAATTCCTGGATACCACCGTACCAGAGACTGAGATCAACATTCGACAAGCCGGTAACTCGGACTCTAGGTGTGCCACTGTCAATGGGAGGTGTTCACCCCATTGTGGCAATGTAATGAAATCCCTGCCTGTGGGGCATTCAATTCTTCTCATTCACTTTTGTCAGCTTCGTTATTTACTTCATTTTAATTTGTAAGAATACAGTTGACAAAACGCAACTGGACAGTCATTACAGTGATATATTAGTACATGTCCTTAAATAATTGTTCTTCAAAGAAGTTCTGGAATCGCCTTTGGTTGCTAGGATATGTTCATGACGCCTTGGCCTAAGACTGTACGAATGATTATTTCCATCAGGTAAAATCTGAAAGAGAACGTGATGGTCATTCGCCAAACATTGAACTACAAACGAACTGTCATTCATATCGCCAACAAGTTGGGTTACATTAGGATCGTCTGTTGGTAAAGTTTAAGGCGAACGCAGCCACGGACGAACAAATGCCTCGAGTCTGTCTTTATCCGACGAATAGACGAATAGGTCGACTGGCTATGTGAAATTGAATTAATGGAGTGATGATATCTATCGGTTACTTAAGCTGGCGAGTGCGGGCACCTGCTGATGACGTCACGTAATGACCGATCGTTACTGTGCTGGTGTGGCACGTCCGTACCGACCCCAGGTGGCTATGCCCCGCCAGCGTGCATGCTCAGCGCCGGCGCCAAGCTGCAGCTTCAGCTTCGATTATTTTGCTGATCGCCGACGCGCCGTTTAGAACCGAACCGCTCCGGATATGGATATAGATGTAACGGCGGGCCGGGTGGGAGCCGATAGTGAGCAGTATTTATTGGCCACTGTTGACTGATGCTTTGCAGTCGCTGTATGAATTCATGCCTCTGAGCTATCTATGTACGCCTGTTTCTGCCACTTGGCTGTGCTCGCTGCCATCTCTACGTTTAGTATATTTATAGAGAAGTGATTGATTTGAAAAACCTGTATTCGTCATAATTTCATAGCAATACTAGTAAGTAAGTAAGTAAGTAAATAGTGAATTTATATAGCGCATAGTCGTGATATCTCTAGTGCACTTGATACTTCGTGCCTATACTAGTGTGCCTCTGAGGTCTTTTGACATACTGGCGCCATATACGCTAGCATATTATTATTATTCTTATTAATTGTCTTTAACTGACGCCTAAAAGTCTAAGTCCAAGAGCCGGATCATGCAGATAGTCTTCCAAGAATTTCAGACTGACGGGGCTGCGACACTGAAAGCACGCTGGCCCGCACTGGACAGTTTGTGGCGTGGTACAATCATTTCATGTTGGTCGACTGATTACAGTTGCTTAGTAATGATATAAAAAAACTGTTACTGGTTGCGTAAAACAAGGAGGGAAAAATAAGAAAATATTAATATTACTGCTGTTGTACGATAATTACTACAGTATTGAAGCTTTGAAGCTACTACCGCAATAATTTGTAAGTTGTACTTATTAACGTTGTCGGTGTCAAGTGGGCGGGCTGACCAGCCAAAAGGTAAAGATCTGAAGGTCTTGCGATCAAATCGTGGTGATGAGCAGTTTGTTAGCACAGCCCGTGAGTACGGGTAGTGTGTATCGGCCTTTACGACTGCTTGTCATGGTGCCCCGTTGCCGGCACCCAAGTTTCTCTCCGACTACCTTGTACTACTTTCCATCGTGGCATCCTCTGGAAGACATCTGCGGACACCGAAACAAGACACGGCTGCCGGTCTGTTTTCATTGCCGGTCCGACCGCATGGAAACAGTCTTCCGTCCTGTCCGCAATCCTAACGTCACTGATGCTGTTTTCAGACGCTTGTTAAATTGTCTCCGTTTGCACAATGTCAGTTTGTCGATTTTTATAGCATATTACCGGTAGACCCCGTCCCCTAATGCGCTAGGTGCACAGTACCGTGTGAACAAAAATGTTTTAGCAGGCGCTTGAAAGCAGCTTCGGTGAAGTTCGGATTGCGGACAGGGTCTGGAAGACTGTTCCAAGCGGACGGACCAGCAATGGCAAAAGCCAGATGTAACGGCGGGCCGGGTGGGAGCCGATAGTGAGCAGTATTTATTGGCCACTGTTGACTGATGCTTTGCAGTCGCTGTATGAATTCATGCCTCTGAGCTGTCTATTAGTACGCCTGTTTCTGCCACTTGGCTGTGCTCGCTGCCATCTCTACGTTTAGTATATTTATAGAGAAGTGATTGATTTGAAAAACCTATGAAAAACCCATGGGCCGCACAGTGTTAGCACACTGAGCGCATTATGGCGTTTCTTTTCTACTGATTGACGCGCTGTACTACACTGGAACAGCGATATGTTTTTTTAGCTGTGCGTGTGAAGTTCTGAATGTCTGTTACTGTGAAGCCCGTGGTCAGCAATTAGTCAATTAATCAACAAAATTTTGTATAGCTCCCCCTACAAAATGTGGACGGCGGTGCTTAACGATGTAAAATATACAATGTAAAAACAGTAAAATCAAAATAAAAGCAGATGACAGCGAACGCGAATACAGAACTATAACGTTAACATTAAGTCACAGTCTAGTTGTCATAAATGTCAAGAGAAACGTCGTATAGGCTCGCGAGAACAGCTAAGCCTTCAGACGACGCTTGAAGATGGAAGGCACGACGATGCATCTGATCACCCGAGGAAGACTGTTCCAGGCATTCGGCCCAGCGACAGAGAACGAGCGCATGCCAAAGCCAGAAAGTGCGCATGGAATGTTGAAGTCGCCGTTTTGTGGCGAACACAAGTGGGCACTGCCTGGTATAGACGGGTAACTGGAGTGACAGTGTCAATCATGTACGCCGGTGCCTGTCCATAAGAAAACAGCTGTATGTGATGTGCTTTAGCGGTGCGCTGACGAGAAGTCCCACTCGTCCTGTAGCCACCGTTGCCGTTTTCTGGCGTGGTCTGTTCGTTGTGCTGCGTGTGCAAACTTACCTGCGCGCACCTGATTTATGGCACTTGCCGTCGCTGTTAGCCTTGGCACGTCTCCGCTAATTCCTTTCGACGCCTCCTCGTCGCTGTAATAGATTACGCTCCAGCTCCAAGCCGCTGCTGGTGCATGCTCACTCAGTCACTCTGTCTGTACGTATGCACTGGCACGGGCAATGTCGGCTTTTTCGCCAAACACGGCTGCTAGTCGCCCGCAAGTTTTCCTTGGCCGAGTGTCCGAAGATCCATTATAGCTTTGTTTGTAGGTCTACTTTTTTGTTTCCGGTTTACTGAGTTGTGTACTTGGTATCAGTGTAGTTTAGGTGCGCCACCATAGATCTGTCGCTTATTCAGTAGAACTTGTTCTGCTGAATAAGCATCAGGTCTATGGTGGCGCACCTAAACTACACTGATACCGTGTACTTTTACCTGTACTCGTCATTTTTGTCAGAATCAGTCAAGTAACTGGCTTTCAAGACCGCCGCTGAAGTGACCCTAACTGTCTTAAACTCCACACACAGCTCTGTTTGTTGGGTGCATGATGCTGCTCGTAGCCATCAAAACAGTGACTCGTACAACAGAGGCAGAAAAACAAGACTATATTACGATTGAAGAAGGGACTGTAAACTGTCGTCAGTGCTGTACAAGCTAACCCAGAATGACCACTCATCAGCGTTGTGATTAGTAAGTAACTCATTGCTGGTAAAACAAACGTTGCCATTCAGCAGCAGAATTGACAGTTGTCATGACGACAAGGTAACACAGGACACTGACAGTCACTAATGGACAAAACACAAGAAGTAACCTTTGAAAATGTAAAATAAAATACAACTTTAAAAAGAGTACAGTGAATGAATACAATATGATAAAATGTAAAAAACATAAAACCCCGAGATAAATCACATTGAAACTACATGGATTACAGGGGTGGAGCCCACTAAAAACTTGTGCTACATACGGCTGTATGGCTGCAGGCCAAAGTCCTTGAACGTGGGCTTGAGCTGTGGCCTAGGCTGAACGTCGGCCCCAATAACAGAACCACTGAGGTGGCATATGCGGCACTGTGTAAGTGACCGAAGATGACGACGCTTTTCATTTTTTTACGTTTTACACCTTCTGCTATGCTACGGTTATTTATAATGCACGTATGTAGACGCCGGATTCGGGAGTTGTTGTGGATGCTGCCGCTGCCAAGTCTGAGCAGGATGGTGACGCCGACGCCACGGATGATGTGGACACTCCAGTCGCTCATCGTTCACCAGCGCACATGCTGCGCAGCTTCTCTGATGTTGCTGGACTCCATCGCCGAAACTCGTACGCCGGCAGTCTGCAGGATGTGCTAGGCGATCTGCCGCTGGAGTACCCGGAGCATGGGCGCCGTCACCTTCGAAGGACACTGGCCGTTGCCGACTGGCTGGCACAGGTGCACCCCGTTGATGCTGGCAGCTCTGCCTTCGACGACGATTCCCTCAGTGATGCGGCAAGGAAGATGGAAATGACGGCTGAGGATAGCAATGTGTCGCGGTGGAGCAGTGCCGATCATGGCTTCATCTCAGGACTGATGACCGAGAGTGCCGAACTCGACGCCTCGCGTTTGGCGCTGGCGGCCGCCGCTAACCACGCGTCGTCCATCTTTCCGGCCAGTATCGGAATTACGGATGATGATGACGTGCATGTTGATCGTCGGCCGAACCGTTCCACGGAGCTGTTGCACCTCGATCAGATCCAGATTCTGCGGAGGCCGTGTGATCGCAGGCGACCGGGGTCAGCATTGGGCAGCGTGGACGACGCTTGCGGTCTGCGGTCGCGACGTCGGCACAGCCTGGCCAGCAGTGCCGTGTCATCGGAGTACGAGTACCGCGAGTCGTTGGTCAGCAAGGGCTTCAGCGTCGACCTTGGGGAAGATCTGGAAGGCATCATGACGCCACCGAGCACGAAGCACGGTGCCGGCGTGACTGTAGCCGGAATGGAAACGCTGCATCAGGCGCTGAAGCAGATTCAGCGAGACGTCGACGAGATGAACCGGAAATTCGATGGTCTTCGGACGTCAAGTGCTGTTGACGCGGATCAGAGCTGGTCTCCGGGGGGTGAAAGCTCTGTCGAAGGTGGCGTACGTTTTGCTTTCGTAGAACAGTCAAAGCAAGAGGTGGAAGATGAAGCGGTTAGTGAAAGACAGCAAACTGACTACATCTGGGACTATCGGTCAGACTTGGTACAGGAAGGTGGCGGCGATGATTTCGTCACACTTCGACCGATTGTGCCATCGCCGTCCGGCAACTTTGTTCTCCACCGGGCCAATCTGCCGCGAAGTTATTCTGATCTCTGTACGGAGGCGAGCACCGGCTGTGGAACGGACGACGGAATGTTGGACCTGTACATCGACGACGACATCACTGGCATGGGCGGCGCAGTCTGCGAACGGGTCCCGGAGAAATTCGAAACAGCATCGCACACGTCGTCCGATGTGCTCGGCATTAAATCAGAAACAGCGTCATCGTCGGAGCGCATTTTCCCAGCAAAATGTCACTCGCCTCACGCGTGCAGTTGCCTCTGCGATTTCAACCGTTTTTGCTGTTGTCACCATCCTGTTAGCTGTGGCCACTCGGACTCGTGCAGTGCTGTGGTTAATCGACATTGTCCGTCTCACGGTGACGTTTCACCACCTCATCTACGTAGGTCGTCAGCATCGAGCCATTCCTGCTGTCTCCACCATTCTCACCATCCACACCATACAAGACTTCGATGCACCACTTATTCTTCTTGCTTCTGTAGAGACACCATTAGTACCCGTTGTAATCTTGCGGACAGAAGGCTTTCATTATACCGTAGTCAAGAGTGGGACTGTTGTAATAATGTCCGACATCAGTGTGACATGGTACGCACAAGTACACCTGCTGATGATACTCGGCCTTTGGACCACTGCAACAATTTGCCTGATTATTCCGTCTCCGTCAGCATTGTTGGTCAGAACAGCCAGAAGACTTGCCCAGTCAGTGAGAAAATGGACATCAGCAACGTCATTGATGAGACGTTCTCTGGCCATGCTGCAGTACAACAGGTTTGTTTTTGTTTGTATTTTAGTATCTGTTTGTAAACTGTTTTGGAAGTGTTCTAACATGCTTACCGGTACTTAAAATGAAAAGCTTTATTTGACGTAAACTGATAACATCACACAAGGAAACAAGTCATACAGTATTAATACTATTACTGCTATTGTACAATAAATGATAAAGGTGAGATATATTTTGTGATAAAATGTCACTCGTTGAACTTTTCAGAAATCACTTTTTGTATACTCTTCTTGATGAACAGGCTTGATTCTTATGCACCACACTGTCGAGTATGGTATTGGATAAGCCGCTCATGCATACATACCTCTGGCTCCAGGGGCATAATTTGCTACCAGCGTTCGCTGGGCGGTAAACAGGTACACCATGCGATGCACTGACCCCGTTTTCACGGTCCTGCAGCTTCAGCTGACGTCTGAGGAATCTTGAGACTAGCGCTGTCCTATGAGCCATTTCGCGTGGGAAGGACTACCTTTTCCTTTTACCTTGTTCTAGAGAGAACATTTGCATACACGCATGTATGCTGTGCTGTTAAGCGACAGTTGGAAATGGGGTCAGTGCATCGCGTTGTTTACCTGTTTACCTCCCAGCAAATGCTGGTAGCAAATTATTCCACTTGGTGCCAGAGGTACCTTGTGTGAGCAGCTTGCCCAAGGCCATACTTGACAGCGTGGTTAAGTCACAATTCCAACGCAGACTGAAAACGTCGCCGTTCCGTTTGGCTTACGGGCGTGATTTGACTGCGCACTCGTGACTGTCTAGGCTGTTAGAGCAGCACAGCATAAATGTATGAACTGAACTGAACTGCAGTGCGTGGTGTTGTTTTGTGCTCTGTCAGAACTGCGTGGAAGTGCTGCAGATGTGGGGAACGACTTGCGTGCGAGAGATGAGTGGCGACACTCGGCGGGTGGTGCGCGCCGTTCTTTACGCGGCGATGCTGGACACTCATCCAGTGCTGCAGAACTGTGGCAACCTGAATGAATGCTGTCAGGTAAACTGCTGCGTGAATACGTCTTTTGGTGCCCGGCAGTATATCTCTTGTGGCTCACCTGTGTGCGCCATAGCTGCCCTTTTCGTAAATTCATATGTGTCGTGTCGAGGCACACTCCGATCTAGCGCTACCACATTTCAAACTATCAACATGCAGTAGCCGAGTTTCCAGTTGCAGCTGCTTGGATCTGAAGTGCGCTGTCAAACAATATCATTTCAGCATCATCTGTCAGTTTATTTAGGCACAAGCTGAAAACTTCTGTTTCAGAGATCGTCCTGTTAGCACAACAACAGTCACTATAAAAATGTTGATTTATTTGTTTATTTATTTATTTATTGGTTGATCTGGTAGAGAAGTGTAGCTATGATGTAGTCAGACAGAAAAACAGGGAAGAGTTTAGAGGAAAAAGAAGATGGCAAAATGTGCTTTGTAGCAGATAGCAGAAACCAGTAAGCGATTAATTAACAGTGGATTAATTGATTGATGTGTCACTTTGAACAATCTGCAGTGAAGTGTTTTGACTGCAATGTAATAATTGTTTTTAGCAATTGCGATCTAATTAGCGGAATAAATTATGAGAAGAAGAACAAGAATAAAATAGTAGCACAGCAAATATGAGGTGCCATAACGCGGTAGGAGTCACTAGAGGGGCACCTAACAACGTTTAAACACGCTTCAGCCGAAGACTGTATATAATTCATTGCACTGTTTTGTTGACGATAGTCATATGGATGCATGACATGGTTACAGAAAATGCAGACGAAACGTAATGTGTGAAATATCCTAGTTTTTTCTGTGATTGAAATCACACGTTTCATGTAGTGTGATGCACGTGGCCCAGAGTTGATGTGCAATGTGCTTACATATATTTTTGTTGCTGTGGACATATTGGGAGGGTGGTAGAAAGGGCACGACAGACAAGGGTCGATACCCGGGTTGAACTGCCAATCCGACTAAGATGTTGATTTTGTTGTGATTGTTGTTGCTGCTGCATTGAAATGCAGAAATTGTTATTGTGCAACATTTTTGTGTGTGTTTGTACAGAAGCTGCAGTCATATATTGAGGTGCGACACCGATACCTGCAGAAGTGGGCTTTCCCAGATACGATGACAACTTCGGTTACCAGCAAACTGGATCAACTTGTTGACTGTCTGAGAACGCTCTATGAACAGGTAACATGCAATGTTTTTTGAACGAGTTCTGTTGTACACAATTGACGGTTGTAGTTAATTTTAAATTTTGTTGTCGTTTTAAACTTTACATGGAGTACAAACACATGCAAGAAAAGGGCAACGTGGAAAAATGTGGAAACATTTTGAAACACACACTAAAAATAAAATAAAAATGAAAGTTAAATATGCTACAAATACCTCATTGATTCATGTTGCACAGCATATGTCATAACAGTGTTTGACTATTACTGTGACACTAAGGTTAGGCTTAGTTGGGTCATTGCAAGAATTGTTTCTACTGTCCTTTCGTATGTTGCATGTTGGAAGTGTGGCTCAGTGGTTAGGATGGCCATTTTTGGCCGTGGACTTTCCCTTAACTGTGCCCAATTTGTGTTTGTTGTTTAGACAGGTGACCTATTTACGGATAAACTGTCCGCTCTGGGTCAGCCAACTAGGCCAACTCAGCCTTCCATCTCTCCTGGGTCAATAAATGAATAAATGAGTATTAATTTATGTAATTACATGGATTATGGGGCTGGAGACCATGAAACGGCAGACTAGGGCTACGTATGGCTGCAGGCCAAAGTCCGTGAGCGTGGGCTCGGGCTGCACTCCGCAGCCTAGGCTGTAGCCATCTCTGTCTATAACACAGTGCTGCTGCAGCTGCAGTGTACAAGTGCTAAGCAATTTACCTTTTAGCTTTGTGTGGTGTATGACTTCAGTTGGAGATAGTTGGTCGACTAAGCAACAGACGTCAGCGTGACCAGTACCTTTCTGCGCTTCTGAATGGTAGTCCCGCTGTGGATATACAACTCACTGAAGCGGTGAAAGTCGTCGTTATGCTTGCAGCCATCGATTCACACGAGAAATTTGTCTCTGGTGCTGAAATGTTCAGTCCCGTAATTGTCTGGCAGACGTTTGGCCACCAGTCGTCACAAAGTGCTGAGATGTTCTTTCAGGATCACATCAACTGTGCTGACAGTACTGCTGCTGTTTTGGGAGAAGACAAGGTCAGGCAGTACTCTGCGTTCATATTTGGTCTTAAGCTGTTTGCACTATTGAAGTGAAACTGAAATAAACAGCAGATACCGACTGTGATTGACTCAAATGTTCCACAGCTGTGTTAGTATTTTTTTTTGGCTGATATAAAACTTATATTTTCGTTGTATTTTGGTGGTGCAGCAAGCTTTTTAACTTGGAATATAAAGAGACATTTCAGCAAATCGTTATTTTCATGTTACTTAATTAAATTTCCCTTTTTAAATTTTATTTTACATATTTTTTGTTTAGCAGTTTTTTCATGGGCAGCTGGACATGTACTGCGGCAGCATTCTTTGTGTAGTAAGTGCAGTAGAAATAACTGATGCTGATGATGATAGTGAACATAGCTTTCGTTTTCCAAAGTCAATGTTAAATGTTGCCCGATTACATTTGATTATTTGAACTGTTGTAAGTAAAACATGTAATAATAATAATAATTCAGTTAATGAGTTATTTCCACCACTTTGTGCTGGTGGGGCATTAAAGGAAGAAAACAAAAATAGTAAATAATAGTAAAAATAATAATAATAATAACACGACAATTTGTAAGGCACCATAAAGCAATGGGAGTCACCAAAAGGCGCCAAAACGTGCTTCAGTCGCAAATGTCAATTGTCAGTAATGATGAGAAATTGGTAACAGGTGGGAGGTGGGTCTTGAGGTGATTCTTGAGTGTTGAAATATGACATCGTATGTACAGTACTGAATTGTGCTTTTGCAGTTGGATTTGAGCTTTCTTGCATATGCACTGGGCCTTAGAGTTCAAGTCTTTCAACTTTCACACGCTGGTCAGTCGGACTCCCTGCGTCACTATCCGGATGAAGGTGCCGACCACTTGCCGCTGGTGCGACTGATTAGAACGGCCGAATGTGCTCGCTACTTTGTGGCAGTCGCCTGAGCCGAACGGACCAGACTTTCCAATTTATGCACGAATGCAAATGTTATAAATATCGTTCGATCTTCTGTGCTGTGTATGACATCGAAAACAGATGTCAAAAATTTAACTAGTACGTTCTCGGGTTCACGTTGTTAGAAATTTCCCATCGCACGGATGTCGGAGATTTTTAGCATTTTGTGACATCGGGAGTTGAACATCAGGGGGGGGGGACAAAAATGCACTCGTTAAGTGGTAATGTCTGTGCCACAGCCACTTTTTGTAATTCTGCAAATTAAAATGGGAGAATTTAAGGATCGTAACAACATTATAATTCTGCTACACTGTACATTGATAAATTCATTAAAACTGAAACGTAATGCACTTGTAATAACACAACAAATACGTATATAATACCACGTGTAGAGAAATCTGTGACATCCTGGAAAAATAAATTTGCCAAAAAACCTATCAATGGTTGAGTATTTGCACGTAGGCATAAATTAGGAAATCGGTCCATTGGTTTTATAGCGTTTGTGATTACCGTTTTTGCGTCGTATTTGATTGCTGGTTTTGGACATTAGTTTGGTGCATTTCTTTTCTGCGTCTAACTGAAAGCGTGAGACTTAAACCAAGTTTGTGTTCCGTAAGTTCTGTTGCTTTTGCGTTCGGCCAGTGCAGTTATTTTTTGAAGTTGATATTGCGTTGGCAGAACTTCCGCAGTTGCGTTTCATGTCGCGTTTCAGGCAACTAGAAAAGCAATGTTTTTAGGCTTCACTTTGTGGAAATTATGTACTCAGTACATTATCTTCCAGTTCATGGTCATTAACGATCATACTTTATTGATGTGCTGCGGATGCTGTTAAGGGCAGGTTGCATGAACGTAACTTAACTTTAAGTGACACTTGAGATCACTTCGCATCATTACATCATCTTGAATGACATTTTATGTGTGTTTTACGAATGAAATGAGAAAAACATAAACTTACCACCGTTTGATTCGTAAATTCATATAAAAATGCATAATGCGTGACACAAAATCATATCAAGTATCACTTAAATTCAAATGACGTTCATGCAGTCAGCCCCGAGAAAATTACTGCCTGCCAGTACATGCACATTTTTGTCTCGATTTTTTTTTGTTTAAAATTCTCTCAGTTTCATAGCTAGTCTCCTATCCGTTGAACACAGTTTCAGGTGATTCTGGGTAAGTTGCTAGAGGCACTGTGGTTTTTGCTGATGTAGCCCTGAGACTGTCATGTCTGAAGTGCAGACATTTTCGCAGCAGAAGTACCGTGTTGCTACTCTGCTGATTCATGTGCTATTTCCTGCATTGATCGGCATTTGAGCCAAATTTTGCCTCCTGTATGGTAATAGTTACTGAAGCCATTTGTTTACCGCTGTGAAACAAGGAATGCAAGTGATTTAAGTCTATTGTCACTGTGGATATATTTCCGTGAAATTTGGCAATATGGTGTTCTATCAAACTTGGATTAGACATTTAAAAGGGTTGCTGCTAAGCCAAGCTGCGCCCATTTTCTTATTTTCCTACTGTAAGCAGACCTGAAAATGCTACCCATGACTAACGGATATTGTTATTCGTTTCCTTTTCACTGTGGAATATAACAATTGTGGGTATCTTCAACCATCTAGTAGGCACACATCCGTGATTATGGAGGATTTTTTGGATGAACAGTGCAGCATTAAATTTAACTGGGCTGTACTATCTAATAAGTCTTTGAAACTGCTGTGGTACTTTTCTCCGATAACTTTGAGAACAAGCTTAGAAGTTTGTTTTTTGCGCCACTTTGCGTGTGTATGTCACTTCTATAGGTGCCGTATGCTGCAATGACAGTTTACCATGCATGCCAAGGCGTCAGTAGCATGAGCAGTGAGATTGTCTTTGGGCTCATGGCTGGTTTTTGCAGTTTCGCGTGTACATGATAATGACATTCTCGGGGTATTGATCGGTCAAACTGCAGTGTTTCAATGTGTCTCTTATTTCTAGTTGATTTTGTGCTTTTGCTGCAAGTCTTAACATTTGTATACAAATCTGCAAAGTGCACACTCACACACAACCTCATTTTGAACTTAGTCATATACACTTAGTCCAGTATTTTATTATTCTACAGTGCTTGTTTGTATGTTTGCTGTCAAAGCAGTGATTAGGTTATATTTGAATGTGTTGTCGATTTTAGAATGATGAACTGATTTCTTTACGTTAAGCATCGTTTTATGTGATACGGCAGTTCGTTTTAGTTGGTTTAAACGTGAAATATTTCTTGATTTTGCTGTTGAACAGCACTGCTTCTGACGTATTGAGTGATGTATATATTGAAACTGCTGTAATGGAGTCGTAGAAGTATTAGCAGCTGGTTCTCTCCTGCATTGCCAGTCACCGCCGTCGTCGTCGTGATACGGAGTCGCATAACGTTGCCAGTGTTGTGTAACATGATTTTCATCATAGGCGTATCCACGTTCTGAAATCTTGGGGTCCGTCCCTTCCGCATGTTTTCCTTCTTGTCGCTTCCCACTTTTCTTAGTTGTTCAGTGCCCTGACGCTGTTGGTTGGGCTGCCGTTAAAAATCGTCCCCGAAATGACCTATTGTGTGTTGGGTGGGACGTGACACCATACTCACTTAACCCCTTTTTCTTTCCACTCTTTTTTCCTGCCCTTTCCCTCTTTCCAGTCCCTCCAGTGCATTTCCCTGATGCTTTTTTGCCCCTTTTCTGGGCTCCTCTCCTTTTCCTTATATCCATCCATCTACGGAATCTGTATAATCTATAGGTTGGGCTATGTTTGGGTTATTATACGGAGTTAGTTTCGGTCTGCCGCCCCCCCCCCCTGCAAACTTATATTTTCAGCAATTGTTCACCTTTAATCACCATACAATGCAAATGCAACACTTGTTTTTGGCAGAGTCCGAGGA
>Ga0056115_1000588_pt1 | contig 16457 bp, 10 predicted proteins | sample WorMetOlspDAHAB1_FD_77007 | JGI IMG/M metagenome (GOLD analysis project Ga0056115, IMG submission 77007) | Marine gutless worms symbiont microbial communities from Max Planck institute for Marine Microbiology, Germany - Olavius sp. DAHAB.1 ...
CCATCGTCCGGCCGAGTGTTCCTGGAAGAAAGAGACATCACCGACACCTCCGAGGATGATCTGGCCCCGTTGCGCAATGAAACTATCGGCTTTGTCTTCCAGTACTTTCATCTGGTACCCTCTTTAACAGCGCTGGAAAATGTCATGTTTCCGGCTGAGCTTAAACATGATTCCCGGGCCCGGACCAAAGCAACCGACCTGCTAAAACGAGTTGGCATGCAGAAACGCAGCGCAAATTTTCCACACCAGCTTTCCGGCGGCGAAAGGCAGGGAGTGGCCATGTGCCGAGCGGTCATCAACAAGCCCAAGATTATCTTTGCCGATGAACCGACGGGCAACCTGGATTCAGAAAACGGCCAGGCCGTGCTTGAATTACTGCTGGAATTTCAGCGCGAACACCGAACCACGCTGGTTTTGATAACTCACAGCCTGGATATCGCAGACATGGCCGATCGGGTAATTGTCCTCAAGGACGGGAGGATCACAAATTCGGCAAAGCCGGAATTGAAGATTGAAGCATGACTAGTGGTATTTTAAATATTCATTTCATCTTGCGGCAAATTATGCGCTCGCGCCGCCAGGCGATTGTCTTCGTGATGTGCGTGGCGCTGTCCATTGTCACCCTCATCTCTTTGAACGGCTTTTCCACCAGCGTCAATACGTCGATGCTCAATGACGCCAAAACCCTGCATGCCGCCGACATTGTTATCCACTCCCATTCCGATCTATCACCGGCTGTGATTGATTCGGTGAAGCAGCTCGAAGCTCGCAATGAAATTCTCAGCACGCGCATCTGGGAATTTTATTCCGTCGTCCGCAGTCAAAAAGGCAAGGATTCGCTGCTGGCCAAACTCAAACTGGTGCAACCGGGATACCCGTTTTACGGCAACGTCGTACTGAAATCCGGCCGAAAATTTGGACGCGTTCTGACAGCGGGCAGTATTATTGTCGCCCAGAATTTGCTGGACCGCCTCAATCTAATAGTCGGGGATTCATTGCATATCGGCAATGCGACATTGAAAATAAAAGATGTTGTCATGCAGGAGCCGGATCAGCCGGTGAATTTGTTCTTATTGGGGCCCCGCATATTTATTGCAGCCGACGATCTGGTAGCCCTGGATCTGGTAAAAAAAGGAAGCCGGGTCGAGTTCAACTATTTAATCAAAGTTCTGGATGAAAATAATCTGGAAAGAATTGCCGACCGGTTAAAGTCCGTTGCCGATCCGGAACAGGAACGGGTTGATACATACCGTACTGCACGATCCCGGGTGAAGCGCTTCTTTGACAATCTTTTTTTTTTCCTGAGCCTGATCAGCATTTTTACCCTGCTGTTAGCCGGCATCGGTATCCAGAGTGCCTTGACAGCATTTTTAAAGGAGAAAGAAGCCACCATCGCCGTCATGAAAACGGTGGGGGCCAAAAGCGCCTTCGTAACCCGCCAGTTTATTTTTATCCTCACTCTTCTCGGTTTATCGGGAACGGTCCTGGGACTGATTTCCGGCCTTATTCTCCAGACTGTGTTAGATGCCCTGTTTAAAGGCCTGCTGCCTGAAAATTTAACCCTGATTATCTCCTGGGTTGCAGTTTTGGAGGGACTCGGCCTGGGGGTTCTGGTAGTCGGCCTGTTCTCATTTATTCCGCTGCGCCGATTAAAAGACATCAAACCGGTCATCATCTTCCGCAAAGAACGCGTTCGCTCCAAAGCGGGTCCGGCCATATATCTGAGTGCTTTTTTAATATTTGCCTTTTTTATGCTGCTGGTATTCTGGCAGGTCAAAGACCTCAAAACTGCGCTGTATTTTGTACTGGGGGTCATTTCACTGATCGTGATGGCCGCCCTTTTGGCCGGCGCTGTTTTGCTGATCCTCAAACGCATAACTGTGCGCACCCTGTTGATCCGCCAAGCAGTCAAAGGACTGTTTCGACCCAAAAATGCCACCCGTTCCATTATTACAACGCTGACGGCCTCCCTGACCGTGATCTTCGCAATATACCTGATTGAACAAAACCTGGATGCAAACTTTATCCAATCCTACCCTGAAGACGCCCCCAACGTATTTTTTCTCGATATTCAGCCGGCGCAACTGGAAGCATTTTCCAGAACACTGTCAATCCCGACAAAATACTATCCGATCATCAGGGCTAAGATTCTGTCCGTCAATGGTGAAAAAATTAATCGACAGCTGGAAAGAAAACGTCGCGGCGACAACCTGGGCCGCACCTTTAACCTCACCTATCGCGACTACCTGCTGGAAGATGAAGCGCTTATCAAGGGCAGCAGTCTGCATCGTTACGACTGGGACGAATTTCAGGTTTCCGTAATGGATACGGTAGCCGATATCAAACATATGAAAATTGGTGACCGCATTACCTTCAAAATTCAAGGTGTACCGCTGCAGGCCAGAATTTCTAGCATTCGATCCCGGACACAGGAATCGATTCGCCCGTTTTTCTATTTTGTATTCCCCGAAAATGCCCTGCGTGATGCACCCCAAACCATTTTCACGGCCGTCAGGGTCGCCAAACAGAAAATATCCGGCCTGCAAACAAAAATTGCGGAAAACTTTCCCAATGTGAGTGTAATTGATACGACCGCACTGCTGACGGTTTTCAACGTATTTGTCAAAAAGTTGTCGTTAATTATCCGATTTTTCGCTGCCTTCAGCATGGTAGCCGGGTTTTTAATAATTATCAGCTCGATTTTAGCAACCCGCTACACCCGGATTCAGGAAGCTGTCTACTATAAAATCCTGGGTGCCAGGAGCAATTTCGTGGTCAAAGTATTCACCCTCGAAAATATGGTTCTGGGCCTGGTAAGCGCTATCCTGGCGCTGATGCTCTCCCAGGTGGGTAGCTGGTTGATATGTTCGAAGGTGTTGAATATATCTTATCAGCCGTTTATGTTGGCAAGTATTTTACTGGTCGCGTCAACCGTATTACTGGTGGTAACGATCGGATTGCTGCCTTCAATAGCAATTCTGCGTAAAAAACCGGTTGTTTTTTTACGGGAGCAGACTCAGGAGTGATGCGAATGAGGAAGTGGGAATGCGGAAGTTGGAAAATTTGAGGTCGAGAGTGGGAAACATTCGATTGCGGATTTTAGATTTGGGATTGCGGATTGGCAGGGCATAGCTCCTGGCGCAGAGGGCATGGCGCATGGTGTGCAGGCAGATGTCCAATGGCAGAAAATTGAAGACGGATTTTAGTTTCGGATTTCAGGAGGCAGATTGGCAGCTGACCGCCTAAACGATCTGCCGAGTTATAAAAGAAACCGTTGAACGTATTACAGTGAACTTCGAATAAATGAGATTAGCCAGAATAAAAAAAGAGAATTATTTTCTTTTCGTACTGCTCCTGATCCTGTTAATGCTGCATGGCTGCGGCGAGGAATCCTCCACCAGTAATGAGATTCGATCCGAAAAAAAACCAGAAAAAAAAATAGAAGGCACCATTGTGGCGGTCGGTGACAGTCTGACTGAAGGCCTGGGAGTGGAAGAAGAATTGGCTTATCCGGCAGTACTGGAAGAAAAATTGCGGGAGCAGGGATATCGGTACCAGGTCGTCAATGCCGGGCTTAGTGGAGAAACGTCCAGTGGAACCCTTTCGAGAATCAAATGGGTGTTGACTCTCAAGCCGGATATCGTCATCCTGGTTACCGGGGCCAATGACGGTTTCCGGGGCATTGACCCCGGACTGATCCAATCAAACATCCGTTCGATTCTCGAGTCGCTCAAAAAAAACAATGTGATCGTCATACTGGGGGGGATGCAGATTGTCCAGAACCTGGGCCAGGACTACACCACCGCCTTCACAGCGATCTACCCGGAAGTTGCCCGATCGGAAGATGTCATTTTTATTCCATTTTTTCTGGCCGGTGTAGCCGCAGATCAGGGACTGAATCAAGCCGATGGAATTCACCCCACCGCCGAGGGCTACCGGGCCATTGTCGACAACATCACGCCCTATGTGCTGGAAGCCATCAAAATTCACTCACAAAGATGACTCCGGTATTTACTTCTCTTTGCTTGACACATACAGCCATGGTACCTAAATTTAATCAGCCAAAATGACCGGTTGCAGCCTTGAAGAAGCTGTAAGTCCCGGCGTACTCTGCAAACTTTTGGAGAGAATAACTTTTAGAAATACGAACACTACCTATTTTGCCGCGGGGCGCGAACCTTGAAAGGAGAACCATCATGAAAAGCTTTCTTAAATGGGGTGCGATCATCATCGGATGTTTCGCGGTGGTTATCATAGCCGCGATGCTGCTCATTCCCATGTTCGTAGATGTCCAGAAATATAAACCGATGCTTGAAAACAAAGTGACTGAAGCGACCGGCCGTCCATTTTCAGTGGGCGATGATCTCAGTCTCTCGTTGTTTCCGTGGGCCGGAGTTTCTTTTTCTGATCTGCACCTGGGCAACCCCGCAGGATTTGCTGAGAAAGATTTCGTCACGGTTAAATCCTTTGAAGTTCGCGTCAAACTCTTACCGCTGATCAGCAAAGATATTCAAATCAAACGGTTTGTTGTCAACGAACCGCGCATTATATTGCTAAAAGATGAAAAAGGGCGGGAAAATTGGGAACAGCCAAAGCAGACGGCTGAAGGCTCCCCGGCAGGGAAAGCGGAAAAAACCCCAACGCAAGATACCGGCCGGTTCGAGCTGCCGATCAGTGCCCTATCCGTCGGAAATCTGGCGATTAACAATGGTTCAGCCATCTGGGATGATCGCCCGGGCGGCACCCGCAAAGAGATCTCACAAATTAATCTGGCCCTGAAAGATGTGTCCCTGGAGCGACCTGTCAGGTTGACATTCTCGGCCCTGCTAGATCAAAAACCGATATCAATAGAGGGGTCTGTCGGGCCGCTGGGTCAGAGTTTACAGGCCGGGTCAATTCCCCTTGACTTATCGCTGAAAGCTTTAGAACAGCTGGTCATGCGTCTGAAAGGTTCGCTGGATAACCCGCTCACCAATCCCGGTGTCAATATGGACATTGAAATCGCAAAATTTTCACCGCGCAAGCTGGTGGCGGCGCTGGGCCAGGAATTTCCGCTGGAGACTTCCGACCCAAAGACCTTGAACCGTATCGCGCTTAAAACCCATGTAAAAGCTGATGCCGGCAAAGTATCCCTAAGCAACGGAACCCTGAGCCTGGACCAGTCCAGTATGAAGTTTTCTGCCAACGCTTCAGATTTTTCGCGACCGAATTTGAAGTTCGACCTGGATCTGGATCAAATCGACCTGGATCGATATTTGCCGCCGCCAAGCGATCAACCAACGGCGGAAAAATCATCAGCTCAAACCAAATCCAGCACAAAGAAACCCGATTATGCCCCGTTGCGCCGTATGATTTTAAACGGTACGGCAAAAATCGGCAAACTGACGGTGAGCAAAGCCAGGGTTCAGGATGTATTGATTCAAATCAAAGCCAAAGATGGGATCATCAAGCTGGATCCCTTGAATTTAAAAATGTACCAGGGCAATGCGACCGGTAAAGCGGTGCTGAACGTCGTCAAAAATACCCCCAGAAGTGATCTAAAATTGCGCATCAATGATATCCAGGTTACCCCCTTGCTCAAGGACGTTTTAGAGAAGGACTTTCTGGAAGGACGCACCAATGCCGATATCAAATTAAGTCTGGCCGGCGATACACCTGAACAAATCAAGCGAACTTTAAACGGCAAAGGCGATCTGCAATTCAATGACGGTGCCATCGTCGGTATTGATCTGGCATCAATGGCCCGCAATGTCAAATCTGCTTTTGGGATGGGCACCCAGGGCGGCCCGCGCCCACGGACCGATTTCACCGAATTAGCGATCCCGTTTAGGATTAAAAATGGCGTTGCCAATACTCCCGGAAGCAGCCTCAAATCACCGTTTATCCGAATTATTGCAGCCGGAACTGCTGATCTGGTAAAAGAAACCCTTGATTTCCGGGTAGAACCCAAGGCGGTTGCCAGTATCAAAGGCCAGGGCGATGCAGCCCAGCGTTCGGGCCTCATGGTACCCGTGCTGGTATCCGGGACCTTCACATCGCCCAAGTTTCGGCCAGATCTAAGCGCGGCCGCCAAACAAAAACTCGAAAAGCAGGTTTTTGAATCTAAGGAGGCCCAAAAACTCCTTGAAAAAGATGAGATCAAACCATTTAAGGAAGACGCTAAAAAAATACTAAAGGGAATACTAGGAAACTAAAGGAAAAAGTTATTTGTTATTAGTTATTGGTTAATAGTTTTATAGGGATTTAATCCGCTGTGTGGATTACAAAATGCCGAACAGCTGAAATATCGTTTGACAGGCAAACTTCGGGTGGGTGGGCAAAATATGATGTCCACCACGCTGCCGTTCCAATCCGAAGGACAGGTGACGCTCGACGTGCCAGGGTCTTAGGAAATTGAAAATGACACAGGCATTACCCGATCGCATCCACTGGTACCTGAATCCTGCTGCCAGAAACAAGGAGTCTCAAAAGCCGGACACGTCATATTTTTCTTCCAGCGTCACCCAACGCGTTAAAAAATTTCATCAAGCACTGCCCGGTTTTAAACCGACACCGCTTGCCCGGCTCGATAACCTTGCCGATCATTCAGGTATAAAGAGTATCCGGATTAAGGATGAATCCTATCGTTGCGGTTTGAATGCCTTTAAAGTACTGGGAGCCTCCTACGCCCTGTCTGTGTACCTATCTCAAAGGCTAAAACTGGATCCGGCAACCGTCACCTTTCAACGCCTTAAATCCGGGAAATTTAAAAATCAGATAAATGAGCTGACCTGCATAACCGCCACCGATGGAAACCATGGCCGGGCGGTGGCCTGGGCCGCCCGCGAACTGGGATGCCATGCGATTGTTTATATGCCCAAAGGCACCGCCAGCGCGCGGCTGGAAAGCATCAGGGAGTTGGGGGCGGATGCCGCTATTATCGATGGCAATTATGATGACGCTGTTCAACAAGCGGCCGAGCATGCAGCGCAACACCAATGGCTGCTGCTGCAGGATACTGTCGGACCGGGCAATGAAGAGATTCCTCTTCGGGTCATGCAGGGTTATCTGACCCTGTTCGAGGAAGCTTTTAACCAGTTGGACGGCAAGCTGCCGACCCATGTCTTTATCCAGTGCGGCGTGGGTTCGCTGGCCGGATGCTTACAGGCTTATCTGGTGGAAAAATTCGGACGGCAGCGGCCGCTGTTAACCATTGTAGAACCCACCAAAGCCGCCTGTTATTACCAGTCGATGATTGCAGAAGACGGTCAGCCCCGCAAAGTGGAAGGTGATCTGGATACCATTATGGCCGGATTGGCCTGCGGTGAGCCGAATATGTTATCCTGGCCCATTATAAAAACCCATGCCGATGCATTTGTGGCCTGCCCGGACGAAATCGCCGCCCGGGGCATGCGTATGCTGGGCAACCCCTTACAAGGTGACGACCGGGTGGTATCCGGTGAATCCGGCGCTGTCACCCTTGGATTAATCGCTCAAATAATGGAACGACCGGAGCTGGCGCCCTTGAAAGAGGCCCTGAATTTCCAGCCATCCTCCCGGGTTCTTCTCTTCTCCACCGAAGGGGACACAGATCCGGCCATGTACCGGCAGATTGTGTGGGGTTGAAGAAGGCCGATGACAGAGGACAGAAGGCAGATGACGGATGACAGATAACAGACGACAGAACAAAATGAATAGGTACTAAGCTTCTTCCAAGACAACGCTTGGAAAAAGTGGCCCCGGTGGGGCAGCCACAGCGCAGTCCATTGGTTTTAGGTTTCAGGTTTCGGGTGTCAGGGAACTGGGGTGCTAAATCCTGACACCTGAACACTGACACCTGAAACCATCGGTTACTTACAACATGTTGTCAGAAAAAACCCGAAAAGGGCTTAGTTATTTGTAATAAATCTTTGATTTAGGGTTTCAGATTTGTTTTTTTTTCACTGGCACTATTTTAACGACATTAACGAACTCATCGTTCATAACTATATAGACGATCTCAACCAAATTCACAGGATGAACTATGAAACTTGGCATTATCGGTTTGCCGCAATCCGGCAAGTCTACGGTTTTCGAAGCGTTGACTAAAAATATTTCCGAAACCGCCCATAAAAATGAGGATCGAATCGGCACCATCCGGGTGCCGGACAGTAGAATCGACGTATTGAGCGAAATGTATGAACCGCAGAAGACCATATATGCCCAGGTCGAGTATTTTCTGCCGGCCACTGCCCGTTCAGCGATAGATCAATCCGGTGATCAAAGCATCTGGACGGCAGCCCGGGATTGCGACGCCCTGATCCAGGTTGTCCGCAATCACACTGCCGCCGGCCTGGAAGACAAAAATCCCCAGTCGGATTTCAGGCATATGGAGCAGGAATTGATTCTGGCGGACCTGGTGGTTGTGGAAAAACGTCTGGAACGCATCGAACATGACCACCGGCGCGGCAAGAAAATGAATCCCGAGGAGCACTCTCTTTTAATCGAATGCCGCCGCAACCTGGAAAATGAAACCCCCTTGCGACAAATTGAAAACCTGGCAGCCGCCCGCAAATTAAGGGGTTTTGCCTTCCTGTCCGCCAAGCCGCTGCTGATTCTGTTCAACAACGACGATGATGATGACCGGCTGCCGGAAGTCAGCGGCATGGCCGAAGTGGAAAAATGCCTGGTGATCAGAGGCAAACTTGAACAAGAATTGTCTCAGATGTCGGCCGAAGACGCCGCCGATTTTTTAAAGGAATTCAATATCGGCGAATCCGCCATGGATCGCGTTATCCAAAAATCCTATGAAATCCAGGGCCTGATATCCTTTTTTACGGTTGGCAAAGACGAGGTCCGGGCTTGGACCATAAAAAGGGGTACGCCGGCTGTCGAAGCCGCCGGTGCGATTCACTCGGATATTCTAAAAGGCTTTATCCGGGCGGAGGTCCTGGCCTATGACGATTTGATGGAAGCCGGCACCCATGCCGCCGCCAAAAAAAAAGGAACCGTCCGGCTCGAAGGCAAAACATACGAAGTAAAAGACGGCGATCTGATTAATTTTCGGTTCAACGTATAATTAATCCGATAATTTATCCTCCTTGATAATGGAACTTCATGACTAATAACAGGTTGCTGAGAATTGAAGCGTAGTTTTCGGTCAAACGTTCAGCGGATAAATTATATTATGCTGCGCATGACTCTTTTTTTTTGTTTGCGATTATATCGGGCGGTGTATTGATTAATAGACCTGCATTACCTATCAAATTGCAGCATTAGCTTTCGAATACCATCCAAGTCAAAATCCTCCGCCAGCCTTTTTAATTCGCTGCAGAAAGGTGTCACGGCATCAGAATCAGATAACAACTCTTCGGCTATTGACTGAATTTGGACCACATCGCCCATTTCGATTGCCTCCCGGATACGATCGGCCACCCTTTCCACCATCTCTGGAGGCACATCTGCCCAATCATCTTTGCTGCCATCAATGGTCTTATTTTCTGTGGCTGCGCCCAGGGTGTGAACAGATTCCAGAGCCTGTCCGAGGGCCTTTTCCAGTTCTGCAAATTTTTGATTCAACATCTTATCGGAAGTAGTGTTCGGTACCTGACCTTTTACCAGTTTTTCCATTTCCACTGCTGCCAGATGAAGATCTTTTGCTTCGATATTGCCTGCCAGCCCTTTGAGATTGTGCACCAGGCTATGGGCATTACTAAAATCCTTATCGACCAGTGCCTTCTGAATGTCTCCTGCGACGCCGTCGTATTCAACACCAAATTCAAGCAGAAGCTTGCGGTAGAGCCGTTTGTTGCCCATCAACCGCTCCAATCCGGCAGTGAGGTCAAAACCCAGCAACGTTTTCGGCAGCTCATCTTCAGCCGGATCCGCCGGATCGGATTCGGCTGGCGTGTCAAGCATCGGAACCATCTGGCCGGGACCACGCTCTGCTGAGGGTTTGATCCACTTCTGCAATGTCGTAAACAGGTTATCCGGATCAATCGGTTTGGTGACATGATCATTCATGCCGGCCTCGATGCTTTTTTGATCGTCACCGGCCATGGCATGGGCCGTCATCGCAATAATAGGTACTCGCTCCGCCCGTGCTGAAGGTTGAAGGCTGAAGGCTGAAAGTTCAGCGGAATCTTCCCCTTTGAGCTTTGAGCCTTGAGCTTTGAGCCTTTTTTCCGCATTCCGAATTCCAATCTCCCACTTCCGAATTTCCCGCGTAGCGGCGTATCCATCCATCAGCGGCATCTGGATATCCATGAGGATTGCGTCATATTGGTTTGCCCTTGCGGCGTCGACGCCTTCCCGGCCGTCATTTGCTACCGTTACGTTCAGCCCCGCACCCTGTAAAATCTCCTGCGCCACCTGCTGGTTGATTTCATTGTCTTCTACCAACAGCACCCGGGCGCCGGCAATGGATTGCGTTCCTTTGGCGGTTTTTTCTTCTTTGCGGCTGATACCGGATGGGTCTTCAATCCCTTTTCCTAAAGCCTGCATGACGGTATCGAACAGCATCGATGCATTCACCGGTTTGTGTAAAAAACCCTCCAGTCCTATTTCATCAGCCTGCCGTATGATTTCTTCTCGGCCGTAGGCCGTAACAATGACGATAGCTGGAATTTTTCCCAGGGTTTGGTGAGTTTTGATTCGCCTGGAAGTTTCGAGGCCATCCATGCCCGGCATCTTCCAATCCATCAGTACAAGCTCAAACGGCTGATTTTGGTCGGCCCATTCGATCTCTTCCAGAGCCTCTTCGCCCGATGGTGCCAGATAGACCTCAAAAGAAAATGACTCCAGGATATCCTGTAATATTCCCCTGGACGTGGCGCTATCGTCCACAACCAGTACCTTCAAACCCCTGAGATCCCGTGACGGCACATAACGTTTTTTTCCGGATTCCTTTCCCAGGCCAAAATTAGCCGTAAAGCTAAAGGTCGTTCCTTTTCCCGACTCACTTTCCACCCGGATGTCTCCACCCATCATGTTCACCAGGCGTTTGCTGCTGGTAAGACCCAGGCCGGTGCCGCCGAATTTTCGCGTGATCGATGAGTCCGCCTGCGAGAATGATTGAAAAAGTTTAGCTTGCTGTTCTTCTGTCATGCCGATGCCGGTATCCCGCATTGAAAACTCAAGCGAAATCTTATCATCCGACTTCGATATTATCCTGGCCATGAGTACGATCTCGCCTTGTTCGGTGAATTTGACGGCGTTGTTACCCAGATTGACCAGAATTTGATTGAGCCTTAGCGGGTCTCCCACCAGGAGGTTGGGCACCTTGGTATCGAGGTAAAACAAAACTTCCAGATTTTCTTTTTCCTGCGCTTTGACCGTGATCACATTGGCGACGTTATCCAGGGTCTCCGCCAGGTCGAATTCCACTTCTTCCATGTCCAGCTTGCCGGCTTCTATTTTCGAGAAATCCAGAATGTCATTGATGATGCCCAACAACGAATTGGCTGAAGATTGAATTTTGTTCAAATAATCTTTTTGTTTGGGGGTTAGATCCGTTTTCAGTGCAAGATGTGACATTCCGATAACCGCGTTCATGGGCGTTCGAATCTCATGGCTCATGTTGGCCAGAAACTCGCTTTTGGCTCTGTTGGCATTATCGGCCGCCTGCTTCGCCAGAATCAGCTCTGCTTCCATTTGCTTGCGATCGGTGATGTCTTCTAAAGTTGTGATAACTTCTGTGGGAGAATTGCCGGGTTCGGTTGGATTGTATGATATTCTCAAAGGTAATGTCTTACCTCCGGTTGCAGAAGTATATTCGCCTTCGAATACGGCTGATTCACCGGCCAACGCACGCAGTAATGCTTGACGGGCTTCTTCGTTGGGACCATGTTTCGGTGAATTGAATCCGATGAGTTTATCCCGTGACGAACCCATCAATTCAACAAACTTGTCATTGCAGTTAATGATGGTTCCATCCTTGCAGTGGTGAGTCATACCCAATGGAGAATTTTCGAAAATGGTGCGCAAGTTGATTTCACTTTCCTTGAGCGCTTGCTCAGCCCTTTTGCGGTCGGTGATATCCTGGGCAAAGACCGCCACGCCGATATTTTCACCGTTATTATCTTGAAGTGGATTATATGTACTGTCAAAAATAATCCGTTCCCGCACATCTTCAAATTTCTCAGGCAAGCCGGTTTGCAGAACCTTGTTAAAATGTGCCTTCCTGGATTCACGGATATCTTGAGGCAAAAGGTTAAAAATATTGGTTCCGGCAAGTTCTTCCGGGGTTTTTTGAAGTCTGAGCGCGGCGGTCTGGTTGATCGCAAGAATGCGGCCCTTTCTGTCCAACAGAAGGAGGGATTCCTGGGTGGCGTCGAGGAGCCCCCGTGCAGCTGCATTGGCCTCCTCGGCCTGGGTCTGCGCATTCGAAAGATCTTCCATCATATTCAACATGGCCAGCCGCAGGTCTGCTAATTCCTCGACGCGCTCCTTGAGTGTTTTTTCAGCCCTTTTGCGTTCGGTAATTTCCTGGGCAAAGACGGCAACCCCTGTTACTTTTCCGGCCTTATCCTGAAGCGGGTAAAAAAAATTGTGAAACACCATTCCATCCCGAACATCTTCGAAATCTACCGGATTGCCCGTCTTCAGGACTCTCCTGAAATGGATATTTCTGGATTCACGCAGATCTTGAGGCAAGGCATCAAACGGGTTGGTTCCGATAAGTTTTTGGGGCGTTTGCCGATATCTGTTCGCGGCTGTCTGGTTAATGGTGATAATGATACCCTCTTTATCCAACAAAAATAGGGATTCTTTGGTTGCATCCAGCAGCCCGCGACTGTGTTCCTGGGCCTGCTCGAGGCGTGCTTGATTCTCTGCAAGCTCTGCGGTTCTTTCTTCAACTCGATTTTCCAGTTCGGCATGGGATTTCTGTAATGCCCGGGATGCCCTTGCTTCGATGACCACCGCAAACACCAGCGAGCCCAACGCCAGAATTACCGTAATTCCCAGCACCGTCAGGATTACGGTTCGCGTGGTGAAATATGGGTCAAGGGCCTCGACTTCATCGATCTCGGTCGTCAGTCCGATTCCCAGCCTGTCATCCCACAACCAGGCGCCGTATACCGGCACTCCACGGTAATCCCGGTATCCTTCAACATTTAAACCGGACTTTCCTTTGATTGCCTGTTGAGCCATCAGGGTTAACGGCTGCTGGTAGCGGGGAACTGAAGGGATAAAGCCTTGGGTCAAATCACCACCGGGGTCACGCACGCTGATCCTTAAAATGCTCTTTTCGCCTGCACCGAGCAGTCCGGCTTTAACCAGATCCTCCTCAAAACGGCTTTTGGATAGCAGCTTGCCATACAGGCCAAAAGCATAGGTTTCGCCGCTTTCACCGATACGCCCCAGCTGAATGATTCGGGTAAAATATGATGAGGGATCGAAACGCTGGGTGACAGCGGCGATCACATTACCCTGCTTATTTCTGATGGGAGCAGCGAAAAACATGGATGCAGACATTTCATTCTTGCCTTCCGGTGCTATAATCAAAGGGATATCCGACCATATGGGAGGCACCATCAGGGCTTCATCCTGAAATACTCTGTTGAGAAGATCCAAGGCCTGGTTGGCAATCAAATTTCTGGCCCCCAGGTTGCCGTCTCGCATGGAACCGATATTGATGAAGTCCGGGCTGATTATAAAAAATCCAATCTGCCCGGACTGGTCTTTTCGGGACCGAAAAAAAGTACGCAATTCCTGTAAAGCATCACTTTTCAGCAGAGCGCTTTTGTTGCGGGCTACTTTTAACTGGCGTTCGGTCAAAGAGATGAGACGCGGATCTTCGGCCAGGCGGGTCAGCTGGAATATATTGGAATCAACCCAGATATTCAGTGACTCCTGGGTGGATTGTAGAACGATTTGCAGAGCGTCGCCGACCTCGGCCCGGATTTTCTCCTTGACCCGATCTAGCGCGAACCCGGTCAGAAAGGTCACCAGTATAATGAAACAGCACGCTGTAATGATAAGAATGCTTAATTTTTGTATGGATCCGAGTTGAGATGATCGGGGATCTTTTCTGAACCCCTTTGGCAGCCATCCGATCATAATTTGCCTTTTATTTAACTACAAATATTACGTGAGATCTTTAAAAGTTATTTCTTAGCTTTTAGTTCAAGAACATTGATTATACATTCTTTAGATTACAAATGTGACGGAGCGAAGCGACATCCATACTTCTTCAATTCCGGCTTGTCCGGATTAGGCAACAATCTTATATTTCTCCGGCTCGTTCAATCTTCGCAGAAGTTCATTAATTTCTTCTTTAAGACCAATCATTATTTTTTCTCTTCCCACAGCCAATTTGCTGAACTGTTCAAGTTCTGCCAACTCTTTTCTCTCTTCCTCTGCCTGCTTGCGCCTGGTGATGTCGGATACAAATGCAAAGATGTATTCATTATTAGCAAACTTGAAAAATGTTGCCGTTACATGAACCGGGAAAGTGCTGTGATTTTTTCGAAGATGGATTGATTCAAAAGTTAACAAGCCCTCGATTTTTAACTCTTCAAGCCGCTCCTGCCAGATTTTATTGGACAGGTTGTGTTCGATTTCGATCAGCGACATCTGCTCCAACTCTTCTTTGGAATATCCGGTATCCTGGACCGCGGCATCATTTGCATATGTGATATGAGAATCCAGATCAATCCAGTAGATCGCTACAGAACTGCGATCAACAGCATGCTGGGTAAGCTGCAGCGACCGCATCTGGGATTCAAGTTTGACGCCCATTTCATTGAGTACGTTGACCAGTGGGAAAAATTCCTTGTAGGGGACTCCCTCTTTGAAAGCATCAGATTTCCCACCGGCATAGGCATGGACCATGTCGATAAACCCCGACATTGGTTTGTTCAGAAACTGGCGCAATAATAAGCCGGTCATAGCAAGCAAGGCCACAATCATTAGCAGTATCGTTAAACTGGATGACATAAATAACTGTCGCCCCAGTGCAAAGTAATAACCTGAACTTAAGCCTATTTCAACGCGACCCAGAACTTCATTGTGATGGACAACATCACTGACCCTCGAAATCACCAGTCGTTTATCTGCTCGAACCTTCTTGAAAAATTCGTTACCATCTTCAGCTTCTATCAACAGCCGGGCCACAAACTCGTTCTGGGAATAAGAGCTCCCGATGGCCTCAATCATCTCTATATTATAAGTCCAAAAAGGGAGTCTCAGCATATCTGTTAGTGACTGGATATATTCATCCGCTTTTTGTTCCAAGTCGGCGGTCGCCTGGCGGGATGAGAAGATGAAATTGACGCCAAGACTCAAGCCGGTCACCGCTAAAAGGGTGATTATTAAACCCAGAGTAAGCCTTCTGGAGATAGAACGTTGTTTAGAATTAATTGATTTTTTCATGTGCGAGCTCGGCCCATTTATTATAGAGTTCCTTCATTTTTCCGGCTTTAACATATCTGCGGATCAAATCCCAGATCTGTTCCGATGTTTTCGGATTGTCGTTATAGAACCCGTGCGAGAACAGCAGGTAATAATTTTTAATCTTGAAAGGTTTGCTGGACTTGGTAATTCTCATGGAAAAATAACTATTCCTTTCGATAATGTAGTCTGCGACATCCTCCAACGTCATAAACCCCAGGACTCTGCCGGAAACAACCATGTTCAAACCGGCTTCAGGGGTTGAAACCTCAACTATTTTATAGCCCAATTCTTTTAAATCATTGCCGCCGGCATAGCCTCTTTCAACGGCAATAGGGACCATATCGTTATCGACGGTGTCTGTTAATTCAAACATGGATTCCATTGTCTTATACAAAACGTAAGTGCTGGCATGAGTCCTGCGGGTGGCATCGGGGCTTCCATCTTTCCAGGGGAATCTCCCCATTTTTAACCTTTATTCTCTAAAGCTCGTTTCTAATGCCCCATCCATTTCGTTCAGGGCAACGATTTTCTGACACCTTTTCCAGGGGATCGCAAAAAATTCAAATTTTACATCTAGATCTTTTTCGATGTAAGCCAGGAGTTCCGGCAAAGCTCCCTTTCCGTTGAACCGACTGTTGGGCCCGAATGTATAAGGCGGCCAGTCAACGTCTTGAAAGCATATCTTAATATTTTTGGAGGCATCGTCATTCTTAAACTTGTTAGTGATGTAGCTTCGCTGTGCAGCAGCACCTGAGGATAATAACAACGCAATAACGAAAATTAAGAATGCCGTTTTGATGTTAATGTTCATAAGTCCTTCCTAGATTAATGCACAGTCAATGTGTTTAGAATACAATCTCGTTCGGAAGTGGATTTACGATTTAATTCTACTTAAGAAAATAATCTCAGATGGTGTTTATGCAAACTCGTAAATAGATCATCATTATTTTTGCCATTCAATACCGTATGATTCATAAATACGTTTTATATCACCAGATTTTAATAAATCTTTTATTCCGTCGTTTAATACCTCGATCTTGCATGGCATAGAAAAAAACAATTGAAAAACCATCTGGGCCCCCTGTAAATATTGGGTTTAGGAC
>Ga0056115_1000592_pt1 | contig 16358 bp, 9 predicted proteins | sample WorMetOlspDAHAB1_FD_77007 | JGI IMG/M metagenome (GOLD analysis project Ga0056115, IMG submission 77007) | Marine gutless worms symbiont microbial communities from Max Planck institute for Marine Microbiology, Germany - Olavius sp. DAHAB.1 ...
ATATTTATCACTTCGGGTATATTTATAACATGTTATAACGTATAGTATTTAGTAGATAAATGCGTATAGCCTAAATTAACATCAGCAACTAGCAATGCCCACACACATAGGCGATAAATAAGGTAAATAAAGTAATTCGATCTTAATTTGAAATAAACACAACATAGCAGCTTGCTTGCATGAAATATCCATAGAATTGCGCAAATCATCCCCTGTTGCGCGAATCATCCTGCGTGAATCGCCTTGTGAGTTGCGCGAATTGTACTTTACGCGAATCATCTGTAAACCGTATCGGTACTGCTCGAAAAATGTCAGTGGATATAGATGCCCCCTCCCAGATCTGTTGTTGCTTATTCAGCAGAAATTGCGCATCGTGCAGTACTGATATAGTCTTTCCACTATTTGGCACCGTCGTGCAGATGCATGTAATTAGGCAGAAAAATTACCGTCACAGATTATGTAACCTAATAATTAATAATTAATATGTTAATAGTCACCAAAGTCTCAGCCTAACCATAATCCTAACCCTACTGTGGTAAACATTCGCTTTAGCGTTTCCTACTTATAGCACACATCGAGTACCATGCAACGACCAACCTGGCTAGGGTTAGGGTTATGGTAAGGATTAGGGTTAGTCATTAGGATTGGTCTTTGCATGGTACTGGATGTGTATAACGATGGTATAAGTAGGGAACGCTAAGGTGAACGTTTACCCCCTACTACTAATAGTTGTTCTATGGAGCAGTTATGTGCACTTCTACGAGAGTACTGAATTAAAAACACAGTGCAAAGAGTGCATATTAGCACACACACTCGTAATTTTGGGTTGTCAAAGTTAGCAGTCACAGTATAATTTTGCCATTTAATATTAATGTAATAAACGCAAGACATCATTGTCAGTTGCTGTATGGTTTACCGTCAAAGCCCAAAAAGTGAGAGAAATCACAGAAAATGGCCAAAATCATTGTAATATTGGTTATAGCGAACATGTCTTAGAACTTCCATTAGATTAAAATTAACAAGTATATTTTACGTATACTATGTATACTATGTATATACACAACTATATTTGAGTTTGAATGGATATTTGTACTCTTGCAAAAATCACTCTGCCATCAATGAATACTAGAACTGTCGTGTCAGAATATTTGCATCAGTTGAATTGGACATTAATTGACGTGGTTGCTGACTACATCATTAAATTGTGTACAGAAGTAATTAAAATGGTATAGTCATCCACACTTTTGTCTGTTTTACTTATGCAGGTGGCTAAAATCTGGATCCAGACCTAAATAGTTGACTGAATCACTTGATTGCTCTGATCCTATTCCAACTTTACTTGTCCAGTGATATGTAGTTTGTTGGACGTTGGTATTGATTTACATTTTTGTGTGAACCACGAGCAGTAATCTTTTGCCTGTAATATGTCATCAAGAGACACTTATAATTGAATACAAAAACATAGACAGACCAGAGCTGGAAAGCAAAATCATCAATGCACAAAGTACCAACTACAGATTGAACCAGTTAAGTGAGCATTGGTAATGTTGATATACTGCCTTCACCGGTGTGCTGCAATTTTAAGGCTTATTGAGGTATTCAGTGATGCAAAACGTTTTGTTCTCATTGCTGTAGACTTTCATTACAGATAGTACTGGTATTTGTAGCAAAATTCATTGAAATTATGCAAGTTTACCTTTTTTATTTATTGAGAAGGATGCTAAATCATTGATGTATGTTCTTATTCATTGTTGAATTGTAGCCATGATTTTTCGCCATTTTGACGAAGAAGTATGATACTGCAACATTCCTGTAGTTTGTTTCTATTGCCCGTCACTCTGCATACAAAAAGTGTTTGGCATACTGACAGTGCTTTTGTTCCATGACTGATTAAAACAAGTAGCAGTGATGGAGAATTCACTTCTGCTAATACCACTGAATCAGTATAATCCAAAGAAGGTTTGTGTTTGAACAACGAACATGTTTCTGCATATCACCATTGCCTGTAACTATCTTGCTGAGTGGCACTAAAAAAACTAGTATAGAACATTTCTTCTGCATTGCTCATAATACATGTAGTATGATATGTAGCCATTTTTTGTGTCACAATTTTCTATAAAAGTTGTTGCACATTTTGTACCTCGAAACTGCATAACAGAAAAAATAGCAGCTTTTCCTGTCAGAGCAAATTGTTAACTGTTTATAATATTGTGTAGTGATACTTTGTTCCAGACTCTCATATTTGTTAAGTGATGAGTAAAAATGTGCGAAATCTCCCGTTTGTTGTACGATCGAGTCGATTTACAGTTCACGCCCTTATCTTCGTGTTTGTTGACAGGCTAAGTGGGTTGCAAGCGTCAGATGGCTGTTGGCAAAAGCTGGCTGTGGAACATATCCTTCCGAATATGGGGAACCTTTTGTCAGTGATGATAAGGTACGTTACACTTTTGATATCCTGTATAAAGGTTTGTGACACTGGTGTCGCATATGTTGAATCTGAGTTTTGCTTTCCCTTGTAGCAGAGAGTGGCCTCCACCACTAGTTGAGGCCTTTTATAGGCCTGTTGCTCAGTAGCAGGTGACTGCTGTAATTTGTTTATGACTTTAAACTGTCAACATACTATAAAGCCTGGACTTTGATGCAAGGTAAAGCTAGTATTTATTGTTATTTTACAACGTAATTTCATACAGTTTGTTGAGGGTGGCAGTGACACTTACTTATTTACCAGTCTCAAATTGAGCAAGTACAAATAAATTCTGAAATTAAATTGAAAAAGAACAGTGGCAGTGTTGTCCTATTCAGTTTGCTGTTCCAAATGGGACGTAGATGCGAAAAAGTGTCAGTAGCTCAATTTGTACATTCACGTATTTTCGTAACGAGTGCTATTCTTGTTGCCCTACCTGTAGTTAATCTAAAAGTATCGCAGCAGTTCAGTAACCTGTGCAGAGGTTAATAATTCTTGATCGATGAAGGCACTGCTTTGAAACAGATATGTTAGTGACTTAAACAGGTTTTTATTGCTGTGAATGTGTGCCACTTGGACACTGGAGTTGTTTGCCATTGCAGGGTGAGCTACATGTAAGCCAGTTAGTTCTGTCAGGACTCGCATCAGCTGATATCTACTGTCGTGCATCTGGTTTTATCTTTCAAGAGCCATGTGATGTTGGACTAGGTATGCATTGTATTTTTTTTACAAACTATGAAATACTTTTCAGCACATGTTAGAAAAACTGTGGGTAAGACTTTTGGAGTTAGCACAGCTGTAAGCTGTATTAATAATTTACTTACAGCTTACATGTATGCCAAAATGTTTATTAAATGTCCTGATTCTCAAAATTTCAAAAATGCTTATGCTAATGACTTTTAAGCAGATGAAAATGTTAGTTTCTGTAATTTCTAAAAAAAATTAAAAAAATAAATTAAAAAAATAACTTGGCAAAAGGCATCATAGCTACTGTCTCACAATTGTATTCAGATGTAATGATGAATGTTTATGAAATTAAGAGAAGTGTAATAAATAGTAACATTATGCTAATACTAACAATATTAATAACAATGCATAAGTTGTTACAGCATGGCAATTGTTTGCAACAGTATTGAATATATGACTACAAAAAAGCAACAGTTTATGGTGCATTATAGATTTTGATGTTGACTTTGTCAATATCCATGCTGGAATGACTTTGATATAGGGCATGCTGGTGTCATTCAGCAGTTGATTCGTCGCGGTTTTTATCTGTCCGACTTTGACGACGTTGATGATGTCGAGAATTTGCTAATGATAGCTGATCAGCCACATAACGTGAGTTTTGAGTGCAGTGAAATCTGATGGTGTGTCATATGTGTATGATTTGCTGTGATTGAATAGTGATGAATATGTATTTATATTTATTGACATTGAAAAACAGGCTCAGCAGCAGCGTGGCTCAGGGTTAGGATGTCAGTCTTTGGCTGGCAGACTTTTCCTGACCTGTGCCTGATCCATGTTTACAGGTGACCACTCTGTGGATAAACTGCCCCCTCGCCTCCAATTGACAACATCTAAAGTTATGGTGATTGTCTGGAGGTTAAGAGGGAATTATCAGAACTGTTTTATATATTGCGAACGTGTAACCTCTTCAATTGGCACAGTTAACAAAAACAGTTCACACAGCACGGTTGGGCCTCGAGTTTGTTTTTTTGTGTTTTATTAGGTTGCATGATTTATCTTTATGTTGGTGTGTTTTGTTTTATCTTGAAAGGACAGTTGAGTCATTTCCCTTCATGTCTTGGCACTGGCATAACAAACTTAAATGAGCCCCCTTCGAGCTTGTTGCTCCCTCCCCATTACTGTGGGTTAGGAGCTGGCTCCATCCCCTTAAGGGCCATTGTGAACAAAAAGCAATGCGAGACGAGGGGGTTATTTATGTCGCTGGTCATCCACTACTGCATATGAGATGTACAAGACTCCCAGGGTGTTTCTATTTCCCAAAACGCAAACTAGAACTTATAAAGGCATGATATAGCCTTACTGTGCTGAAAGTGCCGTTAAACACTAATCAATCTATGGATAAACTGTCCGTTATTGGTCAGCCATGTAGCCTATCTAGCCTTCCATCCCTCCGTGATCAGTAAATAAGTAGTAATCATTATATTTACATGAATTGCCAGGGTGGAAACCATTTAAATCAATCAATCAAAACACATTTCTATAGCGCCATATGTCGCGAGCGAATCAGAGGGCTATGTATGGCTGACATTGGCTGCAGGTGTGCACAGGCTTTGGCTTACAGCTTATGCTGAATACTGGCAGTGTGTGATGCACAGCTTTGCTGAGGTGGCATATGCCACTTGCAGCACTGAGTAAGTGCTAAACGTTTTTACCTTTACTGTCATACTGATTATGTTCACTTCTCCATCCACTTAAATGTAATCTTTACACTTCATGTTGAGTACAGTTTCCAATTGTTGATTGTTAGGCGGCTCATCTGTCGCTGATTGACGCTCTGATGATGGCGTGGTGTGCAACTGTAGCTAGTGTCGATCGTGTTGTCCAGGCTGTCAGGTTATATCTGTCATTGCGTTGCACATATTCTGGCTTTCATATGCACAGAATGTTTAAGCTGCCATTTTTCAGCAGGGACACCACTCTAAAAAGTAATTTTTTTGGTTAACCCTTATTAGAAAATTCATGCTACAGTAATTATCGAAGCCAAAAGTCAATAATTACAATCATTGGCTTCAGTATTTATTGTTAGCATGATCTTTGTAATGAGTTTGATTGGGAAAAAATTGTAATATACTGTCTTCTTTTTTAAATGCGGACCAAAAAATGAATGTCTAATTGACCCCGGATTGAACAGTGTTTATGCATGAAGGGGGAACATCCACTTTTATGTGAAATTGCAGATATTGTCTTGCTCTGCCTGTTGTCTTTATTTTGCTGTTTATTCTCTTCAGCCATTTAATGCTGCTGATTGGATAGCATTGGGTCCACCTTTTGCTCCATAAAGCCTAAATTGATTTTTGGTACAGGCAGATCCTGATTGTCATAGAAAAATGGCCATAGCATGACTGCTGACTCGTAGACTATCTTTGGTGCGTAGTTTATAGAATTGGGGAACATTGTCGTCGATAATTTCGGTGGTAACGAGTTAATCGTGTGGTCTTTTGGCGCAGGAGGTTTACAACGTTTTCGGCATCGAGCGAACTGCCGATGTCCGTCGAAGACTCGATGCTGTTCTGGCTGAGCAAGTGTTCGTTGTCACTGCAGAAACGTGTTGGAAACGCTGTGCTGGACAAACAGCTGACTGATCTAAAGCAGCTGTCTGACGGCTGCTTTCTTGCCTCCACCATTAGTTTTTATGCTGCCACAGACTTGCCGTTCAATGGTATTTCGTTGCAGTATTGTTTGACAAACTACATGAGTTGGGAAGTGCTGCTATTGACTGTTTATACACACCATCATGCAATTTTACTTCAACAGTTTGTTGTGTACTGTTGTATGAACTGCTTAGCTGTTGTTTTCTGCATGCTGTGTTGTAATTGTAAGTCACCTGCTGGCTGCCATACACAATAAGCCATGTCATTCACTACTGAATTCCAATTGATTCAGTTACTGTGATCTTAAATTCTGTTGATTCTTGAAGCTTATAGTGACTGAGCCAAGGACTTGTGATCATAACTTACCAAGTAATTGCAGTAAGTCAGTGAGTATGGTTTAACGTCCCACCGTACACATAACAGGTCATTTTGGTGACAATTTTTACGTGCTACATAGACCAACCAACAGTGTCAAAGGTCTGAAGTACAAAATGGTCTGTTGAGATATAAAGGATAAATCTGATGAAAATTCGCTCTGAAAAGATAAAGGAAAAAATTTTTTGAAGTTGCTAATATTGTAATATTACAGAGCACAGTGTTTGCTCATGGCTTCCTGTCATGCACGAGATTTGGCCTCATTTTGTCACATGATTTGTAGACTGGTTCTTTGCGTCTCGGCTCCAAAAAAAGATGTAAACCACACATCATTTCTCATTATAAATGCAGTTCACTGTATCGCCATACATATGTCGACATGGTGTGCACATATGTTGACTTTTATGTTTGTAGTGACATTAACATGTAAGTTTTGTACAGTTACTGATGTAGCATGTTTGCAGAGACGATGGTAACTGTATATGCTTTTTCAGCAATATCGCTGGCAATTTCGGATGACGTTAGTAAGGTGTCAAACTTACAGCGGGTGATAACGTACTGCAAGCAGCATTTTCCGTCGGCTGTGTGTCACTTGTCACTCACGGACCTGCTTTACTGCACCGAGGAGTTGCGGCAAAACGTTGTCGCATTTGTCGTCGACCTTTTCGACTCTCTAGAAGCTGTCGGTGCATCTGCGGCAGCTGGAGGTAGTGGCTCTGGGACCGATGGATCCATGCTGTCTGGTGAGTCTTGTCTTTCTCATTGTATGTAGTAGTTAATTTGTGCAGTGTCACATGTATGGCTTTTTTGTTGTTAGTGTGTTGGTTAGTGATAAAGGTAAATGAAAACTCCACTAGGTACTGTTCAGTCAGTTACATATAGCTCGTAGTTTCTAAGTTATTGGACTGTTAGCCACATTGTAAGTTAGTTAGGACACCCCATTAATCTGTTGAAGCAAGAAGTTCTCAGCATGGCCATTTCAAAGGGGGTGCAACTGCCCTCACTGGCAGTGCCATTACAACAATGAAGAAGACAGGAGAAGGCCACAGGTAAATGGCGGACTGCTGATCGTACTGTGGGTTGCAATGCAAATTTTGATGCGGACAAAACCCTAACCCTATCTAACCTAACCCAGTGTATGTAGTTTGTGCCACAAAACTAATAAAACGCAATTTTAGATGCGTTTTATTAGTTTTTGTTCCTTATTTTTTTGTACCTATCCCTAACTGTAACTCTTACCATAACAATAACCCTATTGTAACCATTGTATGATCGGCAGATCTTCAGATCCGCAACCCGCATTACCACATTACCGGAGACCCTAAAAGAAACCATTCACGTGGTGCCACAGTCTTGGCTTGTAAACGTTTCTTTCATCACAGCCCTGTGAAATTGCTGGAGACTTGGGTTGGGTGAGAACTGAGAACTGCTGATCTGTGCATTATTTGACATGACTAGTCAGTGTAACAAATAGAACTATTTTAATGGTGTACAATGATTACTAACTGCTGTGCGTACATGCTGTAATAACTGTAATCATTTTTTAAACTATTTTAAAAGTTACTACTTTGTTATATGGTCCCACTTTTTATGACAGAAAACCTATTTGAGTTGGGGCAGTTTAAACATTACCGTCTGACCATGGCTGGTGCTTGGTGCACTGTTGTTTCTTATCACAGGTGGTTCCCAGTCTCGGACGGGCGTTGTCATTCCTGCGATTAGCGAAACAACAAAGCGTAGTTTCCATCAGTCGTCATCAACTGGCAATGCAACGACCCATGATGCTGCGAGGCCTTTGTCTGCTGTTGTTAGGTTTGTATTAACCATGTCTAAAACTATTTGTTGCTCAAAGTGGAACAAATCTGCTTTTTATTTCAGCAGCAGACTTGAACAACCATTCAAAGGCCTCTTCATCTGAGTGTCTTAATATACTTTCGGAGTTTGCTGGTTGTTTGCAGACTAGCTGCCATTTGCAATGATGCCTTACCAACTGTGTTCTGAACACTTGAGTCAACAGGCTGTTAACATTGATGCTGAAATTGTTAACGTTAATTTATGTAGCGCATTATCGCACAGTCAGTGCCTCTGATGCACTCAGTGCACTGAATACTGCTGAAACAGATGCGTCTTCATTAGGCAACTGAAGCTGGCGATGTTGAGGTCTTGATTTTGCAGCTATTTGCCCTATGAGTTTCTGACTTTCTGACCAACAGCGGCAAAAGCTGTGATATTTGTGTCGTCATGGTGCAGTTGACTGTAGTAATACAGGTCTCTCCAATATGTAATTTTGTTGCTGTAATAATAGAGAAAAAAGACCGATTAACAAATTTATATGCATATCAACGTTTTTGTTGTGAAACAGTGGTACATTGCCTTATAGAGTAGCAGCAAGTTGATGTGCTTGTGGCTGTGTGTGTAGTGGAAGACAACCACTACTTGTTCGAAGACAACAGCAGAACGTCTCATCTCCTGGTCTGTGATTTCAGTTTATTTCAGTTCACCAATTCATAATGCGCACACAGCTGTTACAGCATAGGTGGTCACGACAGTAGCACTTGCGATTTATTGTAAATTGGGCCCAAGATTTCCGGTACCAGTTTTTAAGTTCTTATCTTTTCTGAAGTTCAGTTAATTACCCAATAACCGCAGTCTATAAACCATGTTGCGAGCATAACACCTTTGAGGTCGTGACTTTCTGTTCACTCTCTGAACACCCAGTAACCAATAATAAACCATATTATTAATTACAACAAACTTTAGCAGTCAAAGAACCACACCCCGTGGTCACTGCCCACTTCAATGCTCTGCCTAAAATTCTGAATGGCCTCAGCAAACTGTCCGGTTACTCCAGTGTGGAGTCTCCAGTCACGCCATGCTCCATTGTCCACATACACCACGCTGTACGCAAGACGATAAGACGAAGCCTGTTGTACGTGGCCCATAGTCCTGATGTAACAGAAATATTTTGAGTTCGTGGACTATTGTATCAGCTTAAGATATACTGATACATTTTTCAGCGTGATATGTAGCTGGTAATTGTATGACGATGTGATTTATTGATTGGTTACGGCAGTTGAGGTATGACCGCGAGGTTGAATCCTGCTTTTGTGATATACCATTTAAGTGAATGCAATCAACGAGCAAAAATGAGGCGGTGCTGCTCTGAAGCTTCTTGAGATAACTACAGGCTTGGTGGTAACCGACAGATTATTACAGCTGGCATCAGCTGCGTATATACTGGGATCCACTTTGAAATATGGTTGTGTCCTTACATTTTTATACTGTAGATTGTTTACACTTAAGCACAGTGCAGCCAAATTAGATGTATCACAGTGCTAAGATGATGGACTGTTATTGGCACAAATTTGATTCGTTTTTGTCGCTGCCCATTCGAGATAGTAGTGTGGAATTCAGAGCATCTTTAATGTAGTTTTGCTTTTTTTTAATACTGGAATGCACTTATCTCCAGGTGCTGATGAAGTTTACCAACCAGTCGAAGCATGGACGTCGCGTCCTCAGACAAGGTAAGGAGTTGATTACTTATCAGACGGTTCAGCAACCTGTCAGTTCTCTCTCTCATGTGCCCTTCTATAAGTTTAAGCCTTTGACTGAAATGCCCAGATACACTGATACGAATCAGTATTGCCTGTATTGCCTGTAATTGGCCAACCAGTTTGAAGGGAGATCAAGGTAACAGTAATGGCCTGTCCCAGAGAGAACGTGAAATACAGTGGTGAGCTTTTGCATCTGGTTGTAAGCTAAGGTTGTTCTAACAGTGTGTACCACTGAGTAGCAGTCGGGCTAACGTGTACGAAAAGATTTATGGGTGGCAGTTGCACAGCTCCCACCACACAATAAGTGGCAGGCATACCCTTGGTCGAAATTGAAGATAAAGTACTATGATACGGACAGACGGGTGCACAAGCGACATGGGTTGTCCCGCACATGCTGTCCCACATATGTGGTAATAACATGTTAACGTGTGATTAAATTTTTATTGTTGCAATTAACGCTTTTGAGAAAAACTAATAACTTGAAAGCTGTGCTTATATTATGTTTGTAGGACTGAATGCCATGAGGCAACATCAACCAGTCTTTTATCGAACGTGGATATCGACACAAGTCTCAACTTTGAGCCTCGTGACACCAGTCCATCGGCTGCACAGTTGGAGAGTGCGCTGAATGGCCGAAGATTCTCCAGCTCGGATGCAGCTAGCTTGGCGTCACGTCATAATCACGTTGCCGAACCCAGGTCGACGTCAGCGTTGCCATCAGTTCCGGCCACCCTTAATCTGGAACCTCTTCAGCCAGCCCGCCTTCGACCTGCCAAGGAGAAGACAAATTCGGACTCTAAGCGTCTGGAAAGTGGTGAGGGAGCAAACAAACAGTGCGCGGAAACAGCCGACAATGGCAACAACAGCGAATGTTCAACACCGAGCGATAGCTATCAAACTCCTGGAGGCAGTCCACAGAGAGAAGCGCCGTCACTTTCCGAAAGGCTTACGTACGATATGTCAGCAAGCAGTCGAGCCGGCCCGTCGTGCAGCTATGTTGTGCATGGTGAGGCGGCCGACTCTGTTCAAAGTGGACGCGACAATGGAGACTTGAACAAACTGCAGACATCTGGTTCTGGAAAGGCGGTACTTCAGAGTGCGTTGAAGTCAGACGGTAATGTCAACGATCGCACCAGTTTTGCTAAGATACGCAAGTGGAAAGAGCGAAGTTCGGGTTCCTTGGAGTCGCCCGTGATTTACGACCAGCAAGGCAGTCCGCCAAAGACGATGTCCAAGTCGGTGTTTGTGATTCATCCCGCACAGACGACCTGGATGGAAGCTGCCTGCATTCAGAAAAGTGCCTCGGACCGACAGGTTTGCCGGTCCGAGTCCGAATTGGTGGATGGCGGACTGGCACCAGGGCAGATGGCCGGACTGAAGATGAAGCTGGAGGAAAAGCGGCGTATGATACAGTCAGGAAAACGCAGGGTTGAGCAGCAGCGCAGCCAGCAACACCAGCAGGTCGGCGAAGAGGCATTTGTCCAGATGATTCGGAAAGGCAACCGGCAGCCGGACCGGAACGTGCTTCCAAACAATGCTTCGCAGCTGACAGGAAGTAATGTCAGATCTGCATCGACTGGGAGATCCCCAGCAACTGGAGTCAGCACTGGCAGTCATATAATGCCAAAACAGCAGCCAAGTGTGAGCAAAGATGCCACAGTCGTGAGGCCATCTCAAGGTGTTGTGCAGCCCGTGCTGCCAGGAGCTGTGTTACCAATAGCCGGAGTTAATTCAAATGTTCCCAACAACCGGACAGTTGGTGGCGGTGCTTCTGCCGTCACGCGGCCGACACCTTCCGCGACACAGCAGGCTGACGTTGTGGACAATAAGAGTCGGCCGGCAAATGCTGCAGACAAGGCTAATCAGCTTGAACCACCACAGGGCATGTCGTTTGATCGACTGAGCACCAGCCTGTCCGACTTACAGGCAGAAATCGTTCGGCTGACACAACAGCAGGATGAGATTAAGCATCTTGTGAGTGGTGGTGGTGGTGGTGCCAATGGTGGTTCCTCTGCCGGTGAACGTGCTCCGTTCTTTCTGTACCCGACAACCGCCCAGAGTGTGTCCACTGCTCCAAGTGCTGTACAGTCGGCATCTACTGCCGCTGTTGTTCCTCCAACTTCTCTGCATCAGCCACCTGCATATCCGCCGCCGACCGCGTATCCCGTCGATCCACGCTTATACGTTCCAGAATACGGCACATTTCCTCCGCACTATTCGTCACACCATCACCATGTTGCTTCCTCGCTCCCGCATGCTGCCGGTTTATACCCCGTGAGCGGTGTCCCTCCCCTAACCCATCGGTATCCCGGTGGGGGTCCATACATGACCCCATATCCACACGACCCAATGTCTGGTATGTATCGGTCACCAGGCATGCCGCCTACAGCTGCCAGTGATGTATATCCAATGCACTGGCCTCCTGGCCAAGCTCCACAGTCGTTCTTCATGTCTTCCCCATATGTTGATCACAGTCGACATAGCGTCCCAGGTAGTGCGTTGATGTCACATGCCACGCCATCCATTCCGCCGCATGCTGTAAGCATGCCAGGACACAGTAGTCGAGAACCGGCTGCAACCGGACCAGTTCAGTCGGTATCGCAGCCTGTACAGGATGTCACAACATCAAAACCGACAACATTTTTCGTTAATACGTCATCGTCTTTTCCTGAGCAGATTGTAAGTCGACCCGTTACATGCACGGCTGAAGCGCCGTCGGTGGTGTCAACGACACCCACAGCGGCAACGCCCATGACGCAAGCAACAGCATTTTTTATAGACACTTCAACAATTTCTGACGCATCGCCGGTGTCGCATTCCAGCCCACCGTCGAAGGCATCTCCCGCGCCGGTTCCAACACCCCATGCGACAGCTTTTTTCGTCAGCACCGCTCCGAGTGTCACGTCAGTGACGGCAAGCGCGAGCGATGAGTCCGACCTGCAGTACAGTTCGGCCACTGACAACGTCGCCGTATTGGAGAAGGACTCTGACGCCAAGCCGTCTGTGACTGAAGAGCCGTCCGTGTTGGAGCCAACAGATGTGCAGCTGCCACCTCCTCCTGCCCCTCCTGCCACTTCTGTGGATGCAAAGACGCCTGTTGTCTTTGTCATTGGACAGGATGAAGAGGTATGCTAATCTCTGCAGTATGCATTGTGTATGAGTGTGTGTATGTTTACCATAGTGTTCTAACCTGGGTTAATGTTCAATTTTGAATATTAATTTTGGCGTTACAGTGATTGCATATGTTGTGAGTTGCATTCAGTTGCCACGTTTCTGGTTACTGCAAGTTACATAAGTTACATTGCACCCTTAACAGTTTTTTCCCCTGTGTGTACGCTGTGTGCCCTGGATTAGAATATACAGGGGCCACCTCGTTTCCTGACAGAGTGTCATAAGAGTCGTCTAATTTGGGGTTAGCTTGTTGCATTTAGTCGTTTAGGATTATTGAGTTGTGTATTCTCTGGTGTTGTTTAGTTAATTTTTTAGTACATTATCCAACAGATTGGCTGGAAGGCTACTCTTGTGATATATTTTATGTCAAAGTGTTTCCCTTAGACTGAAGATTTGTTGTTGAAGTAATTTACTGTAACAGTTTCATTTTGCTTATTTCCAATATGTAACGTTTTCAATTTTCTCATTAATAGCAACATACTTATCACTGGCACGATATCGCCTATTTGTGCTAAAAGTGCCATTAAATCCGAATCAATCGCCAACAGTTTTCTAATCACAGATATCAGTGTACTTTTGTTATAGTTATTGTTAAATGGCGCGTTTGGCACGTGGCCTGCCAGCATATCGCTGTAGTATTTTGGTTTGAATTCTGTTGATATTTCCTGAAAATTATGTGATACAGTCACGTTTCGGGAGATATGCAAAGGTGTGTGAATTTTTGGTGTGTTATATACTGCAATTTGAAACTGCAACTTCGCTTTTGTCACAGTTATTACCTCTTTGTTGTGACGTGAACATCCATTGTTTGGTGTGGTGCTGCTTACAGAGTATTGAGGCCGAAACTGCCACCGGGATGGAAAAGCGTCGTCAGAAACTGCACGAGCAGCAGACGAAGAGACGAGTGGAACAGGAGCAGCGGCGGATTGCGCAAGAGGCCGAGACAAACCGCAAGCGAGAAGCACAGAAGTATGTACACTTTACACTGAAAATGCTTATTGCTCTTACTGTGCTGTGTATCAATGACTTTTTTGTGGTTTACTGGCATTGTCAATTAATCAAAACTAATTTCTGTATGTCGCAAATGAATTGGAGGTGCTCATGTGCATGATGGCAGAGAGTAGTCAGACTGTTCACTGTACAGTCAAATGATAGTGAGTTCCAGACTGAAGGAGCGCTAACGCAAGGCACTGATAGTTTCAGTGTCAGCTTAGGGTTATTACGGTTATGATTAGGGTTAGGGTCAGTTTTGGCTTGCAAATGGCCAGGTCTAGGTTGTGGACCGGGCTGGATTTTAGGCACAGTGGAAATTGGAGTGGAAATGAAAGTGGAAATTTGTCTATGCAGAAGCAAGCAGGAAGACGGCGAGCGGCGAAAAGCGGAAGAGAAGGCTCGTCGCGACGCCATCTTTGAAAAGTACATAAAGCGCAAGATGGCCGTCGAGGGGAATCCGGAAAATGAAGCATCTGCGGCCACGACAGCAAGTCTGCCAGTCCGGTCAACGCCACCACTTTCTCACGTCGTCATGCGACGAAAACCGACATCCAGTCGATCAAGACCAGTTAGCCAACCTCCGTCGATTCACGGAGGACCTGTCACAACAGGTGCCGCAGCACTGGCATCACACGGATCTGATGAGAACTTGTCAGATGACTACCAAGCTTCGACTATATCACACAGTAACTATCATTTTTATCGGTTATTTGGATGCATTTTGTTTGCCATTTAGTGTGCGATATAAACTGCTCGAATATTACACTCGTATGCTTTAGTTTTTTCAGTTATCCAGTATAAGTTTATTATTCAGTGTGCAGAATTAACTGTTTTTTTAAAGGTTGTTTAAACAGTAGTCCAGTAGACTAAACCATTTAGTGTCAAAATGCAAGAGTATTGTGTGTATTGCTTGGATTATTGTATGTTTACTTGTGCAGTTTTTGCCAACGTACTTTGGGAAGATATTGGCACGAGTTTGTTTCGGCGATATATCTCTGTCAATAGCAAAATAGCAGAGTGCCATTGTAAACGAAAGCTGAAAGCTCTTTGCTGTTTCCTCTTTTTTGTGGGGTGGGTGATTGCTTTATTAAGACGTTTATTACTGAACTGAAGGATATCTGATTATGTTTTGCTGAAACTGTAGGCACCAACCACCACCTGAATTCTTCGCCGGATGTGAGAGACAGCGGTTCACAGTTAGCGCATGGTGGACTAACACATAGGCGGCCGCAAACGCCAGGTTATTAGAATATCAGTCCGCTTTTCGTTGCCAATCATGATAAGTGCATTTTTCATAATTATCAGGCATATGTGGAAATGAGCAGAAAACTGGAGAAGTCATGTTTGGTGCTTTGTGACTGTTGCTGATAGTGTGTTTAGTGCAGATTTCTGTGTTTAATAACTTGCATGACAGTCAATCACTTGCGTGCATCATCTCGTGTGTGAGTGCTTGTAGGCAGTGTGACAATGACAATCGAAAGTAGTACAAATACATGTACACCACCGGCTGGACACTAAATCTAATCCTAACCCTAACCGCCCCCCCCCAAAAAAAAACCTGTCCTACAGCCTCCACGAGGCGGGTGTGGTAACGACTGGTGGAATCGATTCCAACCCGGCACGGAAGCTCAATCGATTCTTGGCACACCAGTGGGCTAATGTAGGCTCTAGTCACCGTTCCAGATACCAGCGGTGTGCAATCCTCTATCTGAGGCAGTCTGTTTGCCGTAGGCTGCGACCCGTGTCGGCTCGAGTGAGAAGCCTGGTGGTTGAGAGCTACCTCGGCTGCAGCCGTTGCTGGGTCAACACACCACTTTGGTTCTCAGACTTGAGCCTAGATGGGAGGGTGCTGGTAGCCGCCGGTGTCCAATCGGCTTCGTCGGAAATTCTTATCAGGTTCAGGAGCATCCTGACATACCGGCGAAGGTTAGCTTGGCCTGGGGGGCTAGGTGGCAATGGAACTTCTTAGGTCTGCGTGACCCACCGACGCCTTCCCAGTCAACTTCCACGCAGTCTCGTACCCACCATGGGAGGGTGCCAGGTACCTGGGCCCTCTCGCCCCTCATTGGGACTCCGTGGTGGGTTTGGGGCGAGACTGTCGAAAACTCTCTTATAATCATGAGTACCAAAACTAATAAAACACCACCAACGAGCCGACAGACAAAGAGGTCGTGTCCGGGGTCAGATGATTCTGACACAGACCATGATTCACGACTCAGCTTTCCAAGGTGGTTGATAATTGAAGCGGCAGAACCTGAACAGACTTTCTCCAAGCTCTCCCCTTTTGTGCTGGGCAAAGCCCTCAGTGCACAAATTGGGACACTGAAATCTGTCAAGTGCCTGTACAAAGGAGATATTCTCGTGGAGACAGACAAGGCCACATACAGTAAAATGCTGCTGGGGCTCACACAACTGGCGGGAGTGCCAGTTAAGGTCAGCCCCCACAGATCACTCAACGTCAGC
>Ga0056115_1000593_pt1 | contig 16325 bp, 10 predicted proteins | sample WorMetOlspDAHAB1_FD_77007 | JGI IMG/M metagenome (GOLD analysis project Ga0056115, IMG submission 77007) | Marine gutless worms symbiont microbial communities from Max Planck institute for Marine Microbiology, Germany - Olavius sp. DAHAB.1 ...
CATGAATTGGGGGATACCCCGCGTTTCCGGGCAACAGCTCATGAATTGGGGGATACCCCGCGTTTCCGGGCAACAGCTCATGAATTGGGGGATACCCCGCGTTTCCGGGCAACAGCTCATGAATTGGGGGATACCCCGCGTTTCCGGACAACAGCTCATGAATTGGGGGATACCCCGCGTTTCCGGGCAACAACTCTCGAATTGGCGAATGTACCACGTCTCCGGGCAACAACTCCCGAATGGGTCGATCCGCCTCGTTGTTTTGCAACATTTAGAAGGCTTGTAAGCCATAATACTACGCCAGCCTCATCGAGTGATCAGAAATATCGTGTTTTCTGCGATAAGTTGGCGAACTGCCAGAAAAAAGCTCAGCACCTTTCTGCGAGTAGGGGGATGTGCTCAGATGCTCAGTTTAGAAAATCCAGAAAACTGTTGAAAGATGAGCTCCATGACTTGGATAAAAAAACTACTTCCTACATCAGGAGGTTCAGTAGATCTACAGGTGATCAAAATCGTGTAGAAGAAGTGAAGAAGCTGCGCGCTTCCACGAGAGAGTTACTAATAAGCTTGTCGCGTACGAGGAAGGAGAGGGGGATTCGGAGTGCTGATACAGATATGAAGATTACAGCCTCGCTTCCTGCGAGACAGATGGATATGCGTTATAGTTATATAACCTCTTTTACCTCAAGAATGCGTCCTGTAAGGAGATACGACTCAGAGCATTTCAGCATTCAAGGATCCGGTGTAGGAAATAACTTTATATTCCACCAGGCATTGTTGCTGTTTTTGTTGGCTAAACTCTATCTGCTGTTACAGACCTTGATCGGTAGAATTGGTACCGAGTTAGATGAACTCAAGTCACACACATCCCCTGCAAGTGAAGCATTCCTCAAACATATGGAGATAAATCAAAAGCTGCTAATGGAGCGTCTCGAAGATGAATGTAATGAACAAATAGATGGAATGAAGACGAGAGAAAGTGATTCAATCTATTCTGCTGGCAGGGAGCAAAAAACACGCAATATTCTGACTATAGTGAAAGAAATGGAACTCATGCTTTCGCAGAATGCGCGACAGACTGCACATGTGCATGCGAATATGTCAGGTGCTCAGTCGGAATTATCGCATGTAGAGCTTGATGATATAGCTGATCGGATTGCAAGAGTGCGGAATAATCTTCTAAAAAAGCACGCATCATCGCCAATGGTAGTATTGGACAAACAAGTTGATCTCTTAGTGAGTAACAAGCCTACGAAGTCGACACGCAAAATACCTCCAAACATACAAGAGAAGCTGAAATTGCAAACGTCAGATTCTTCCGGTTCACCGTCTGGTAGTGTCGATCAGATATCTGTCTACTCTGGTGACACTGCAAGTCTACTGGATTACATCAAAACCATGATGCTACTCATCTTCTTCGGCGTATACAGCAGACGTGACTCAATACCACGCCCGATTACAAAAACCGATCCTATCAAGATAGCCATGGAGGAGATCCGTGAGTATAACGAGCTGACTAACGAAATACACGGAGAGATAAGCAGAGAAGAGTTATGTCGCGCTCTCAACGTTCTGTCCAGTAAGCTCGTCAGCATATCAGAAAACTTGGTCTTGAAAGGACCGGATTCAGAGACTGCGTCCCAGTTGTCGCAGATGGTGGATGCGAAAAAAGAACAACTGACTTCCTATATGAAAGAATTCTGTGCGTCACAACACTAAATGGACGTAAAACTGGATTGTTTCACTAGGCTCTATATCAAAGAGTAATCTTCAAAGAGACTATGTACTTGCAGTTTGCCTTCGATCCAGTGAGTGTTCACGATCTTCTCAGCTAATGTCACACCAGTCTCGCTTATTTCTTCGAGAGGGGTCAGATAGATAGTTTCATCCTGACCTTGTTCATCTTTCTTCTCTCTAGCCTTCAATCCTGAAGCGGCTATTGCAAGCACTTCTTGAGATATTTCCCGTATCTGGCGACCGCGAAATCTGGTTCCTAAACCGCTAAACGGTACTTTGCGAGACAGGTCCTCAATCTCAGAGAATTCCCAGTTGCTTACCAGACGACTGATCTCATCGAGAGCATTCTCATCGTAAAGTAAGCCAGTCCACAGAGCTGGGAGAGCCAATACATGGCTCCTCGGACCACTGTCGGCACCACGCTGTTCTATGTAGTGCTTAAGCCTGACTTCCGGAAACAATGTGCTGATGTGATTTTCCCAATCTTGTACTGTGGGGGAGATGCTGGGATGTATGTGCCGATGCTCGTTGTTCATAAATTGCCGGAAAGTGATTCCGGTTCCCTGGGTCATATCGTGATATACCAACCCACGTTTGACAAAATACATGGGGGTATCCAGGGCCCATTCCATGTAATCTCGAAATCCAAAGTCTGGCTTGAATGCAAATGGAAGCAGTCCCGTTCTGTGATTGTCTGTGTGCTGCCAGATATAGGATCTGCTGGAGAAAGCTCCTGTGAACCTGGAGTTCAAGGCTGGAGAAGCAGAGAATAGAGCTGTAACCAAGGGGTGTAGAGCTAAGGATACACGAAGCTTAATCACCATATCCTGTTCATCTCGGTAGTCCAGACTCACCTGTGTTGAAGCCGTATGGCGCATCATATCGGTTCCATGAGTTCCGACTTTCCGCATGTAAGGCGCCATGATGTCGTATCTAGGTATTGGCATCACGGGGGGGGAGTCTGTTGTCCACCAGGGTCTGGATCCCAAGCTGAGGAAATTGATATTCATCTTATCCTTCAGCCTTCTCAGGATTGTTAGGTATGTGTCCAATTCACGAGCTATTGCGTGTACATTTGGTAAGGGGTGGCTAGAGAGTTCTAATTGTCCTCCTGGTTCCAGGGTTACGGTGGGTCCTCCTGGATATGCTATCAAGCTGACAACATTCGTATCGTCGTAAGCGACTGGTTTCCAACCTAACATATCACTGAGTTCTTCTAGGATTTCGCGGATGCCACCTCTGTTTTTATGCTCGTTCTTGTAGGGGACAGGCTGTAGCGACTCGAGATAGAAGGGGAATGCTTCATGTTCGATGCCTATGCACCACTTATCTTTAGGCTTACCTCCAGTTTCAAGCAAGGCAAGCAGTTGGTTGAAGTCGGTTGCCGTTTTGTCTTTTCCAGGTTCTAGAAACACATCAATTCCCCTATTCCAGCTGATAGCATCAAAGCGGTCAGAAAGTCTTTCTATGTCGTTGTTTCCTAAGTTGTGACTAAGAGTGGTAGTCTCAGTCTGTCTTGTTTCGAATTCTCAGAAGAGTTTCGAGGTAGAAAACTAGACGTATGCACTGCTAACACAGTACTGCAATGGACATGCATGACGTAGAATAACACTATCCCGCGTTAGAAAAGGCCAAGATCTCTTTTTTCGCATCATCCACCCTGCCTCCCAGAATTAGTTCTCGTGATACGTAGCTCTTGCTCGCATCAGACAAATAGAAGCACTGAGGGGTAGCTTCAGGAGGCCGCTTTCTGAAGCCAGCATGTTAAACTGGCGAGGCTATTTCAGGCAAGCACATAATTCTTGGAATATAGGTCTCTTTCGAAAACTTGCAGTATAAGCGGCGAAGCAGCTTGGTGTGCAGCTTGAAAGAGTGATTGTATGCTCTGCTATTGTAAGAGACATGCATCGCATGCCTATCGGGACATCATCGCAAAGGCTTCAGGATTTCGGACGGGATCGGATGGGGGAGCCGAATGGAGATGTGTGTTTTGCAGAGAATACCATCCTTGTAAAAGTTAAAATTGTCACAAATAGTCAAAACATATCCATATATCAGCAATCTTATGAAGTGTCCTTCACGGTGTGATAAGCACCTGCGGGCTATATTGCCATCAAGATTATCTGATTATCTGTGGTGGGCTATGGGTAGTAATGTAAGGCAAACAGCCGGCTTGTCACGCTCGGCTGGAGATGTCTCGCAGCGCGGAGCTGACGTTTCATCCCCAGCTCCGACGACTATAACCCCTGCCAGTCTCCTAGACACTTCTCTCCAAACGCATGAGAGATCGGCGTTGATCGAGCATCCCTCCTACGTGACTAGTCATTCTGTACCAACACATGATGTAACGGGTACTAAAGGCCTTCCTCGAGCTGGCGACAGTGATATCGATCCGCATATGAGATACGACTTGATCACCAAACAAGGAGCGGATAACTCAGGTATAATCGAGTGTTTGAGGCAGTATGAAGAGCTTCCCGAAGGATCCCTTACTCAAGAATTTAACAGCTGGGCGGTCTTGAAGAATACTGAACTGACCAAAGATAGGATTGAGACATTGCTCAAATTGTTGAAGAACAATCCCAAGATGTTTCATGATCTTTCCCCGAGAGTGGCTGCCGAATTCAGGAAGGTTCTCGTGGATTTAGACGTCAGTGGTTGGTCAGAACGTGCCAATAGGTTGCTTGATATGATCCGACCCATTGTTGATGATCCTCAATGAACATACTCCTCAAGCTGAGTTAAAGTGTAGATTATGCCTCCTTAGTGAGTTTTAAAAGCGCAGTTGCGCCTAGCATGCGAATTCCGTAAATCCTCATTTGCTGCAGCAAGCGATTCAAGATTCGAGCATCATGCTAAGTCTCACTGCAGTACGCAGTCCAAGACTTGCCCATCATGATCGACAACACATCCCACCACGATTTCCCCAGTCTGATACTTGTGTGAAGTATTGCCTTTAGTCGTAATCTTGGTTTTCAAGAAATGTTCTGTCCGCCCTTGGTCATTCTTTTCGATCAGGATTCTCCGAGACTGACCGATCTCTCTGTCGAACCGGTTGCACATTTCCGCTTGCCCTACAGCTCGCAGTCGCGCCGCACGCTTCTTTATCGTATGTCTGTCAATCTGAGGCATTCTCGCAGCAGGGGTGTTCGGACGTGGAGAGAATGGAAAAACGTGCAAAGGAGCCAACTCACATTCTCGTACCAACCGTACAGAATTTTCGAACATGTCAGGTGTTTCTGTAGGAAATCCTGCGATTAAGTCAGCGCCTAGGAGTATACCTTCTCGTGCAGACCGCATTCTGTCACAAAACTTTATGATATCTCCGCGTGAATGCCGTCGTCTCATACGCTTTAATATCATGTCATCTCCAGACTGGATCGACAGGTGTAAATGGGGCATGATCCTAGCTTCTCTGGCTATGAGATCGATGGTCTCTTCGTCGAGTTCAACTGAATCGATGGAGGAGATCCTCAAGCGTGGCAAGCGATCAACCCGTCTCAGGATTTCAGAGAGCAGGTGACCGAAACTGGGAGAGCCAGGAAGATCCTGTCCCCAGGATGTGATGTCTACACCGGTCAATACAACTTCGTTGAAGCCATTGTCCACTAAACGTGATATCTGGTCCACTATGTGGTTGGCATTCGTAGAGCGAGATGCTCCACGGCTGTGCGGAATGACACAAAAAGTACAGTGATGATCGCATCCGTTTTGTATCGGGACGAAAGCCCTGGCATGCCCTCTGATCCCGTTCACCATGTAATCAGAGGCACCATATGTCCCGCTACTTGGAGTCAGGGGTCCAGCACCTGAGGAGAGAGCCTTTCCACCTGAAACGAGAGACCCGGCACTTGAAGCGAGATCAGTGCCATTGTTGTCTTGAACAGTTCCAGGCTTGGAAGTGATATCATATTTTCCTGAATCTACTTCGAGGATGGACTGCGATACTGCTTCCCAAGTGGACCGAGCCAATTTTTCGTGATTGCTTACAACCAGATCGACCTCATCCATTTCGGCGAACTTCTGTCGCTCCACCTGGGCAGCACATCCGGTGACGATGATGTGTGAATCCGGATGTTTTTTATTGACGCGGCGTATTTCTTGTCCGGCTTGTCGGACTGCCTCTGCTGTCACAGCGCAGGTGTTCAGGATGACGACGTCCTGCATTCCAGCACTTGTAGCCATGTCGCTAATGGCTTCTGACTCTACACTGTTCAAGCGACAGCCAAAAGTGATAGTGCGCACCTTTGTGTTTGATGAAGTCGTAGTATCAGGCATTGTCTTAAATGTTCACAGAAACAGATAATCACGAAGGAGTTTCATAACACACTGCCAGTTTCATGCGCAGGCAATGAAGACAGAGTGACCACAATGTTGTCACCGGCTTCAAGGAAATCACAAACAACACACAGTGCCAGTTTCATGCGCAGGCAATGAAGACAGAGCGACCACAATGTTGTCACCGGCTTCAAGGAAATCACAAACAACCGGGCTTCCAAGACAGAGTATCTGGATTAAGGAGGCCTGCAAATTCAAAAGTCACCGAGCTGGACATCATAACATGATTATCACCTTGTTTCCACTCCACAAAGAGTGATCCTCCTGGCATTATGACTCGTATTTTCCTATCAATTTTTCCTAGACGCACTCCGGATACCAGTACTGCGCATGCGGCAGTGCCACATGCTTGCGTAAGCCCCACTCCGCGTTCCCAGACTTTCACTTTTACGGTTTCAGCATCTATGACTTCAGCTATAGAGATGTTAGCACGCTCTGGGAATATTGGATGCCTTTCCAATTCCGGCCCCATAGCTTTCAGGTCGTACGATTCCAGATTTGTGACAAAGAATACGGCATGTGGATTCCCCATGTTCACCATGGATGCATTTGGAAGTCCAGCGGCACTAGTGGTTTCCGCGTTCACCATGGATGCATTTGGAAGTCCAGCGGCACTAGTGGTTCCCATGTTTGCCATAGTTGCACTGAGAGGCCAAACACTGGGAGGTTCGATTGCATTGGGATCCTTCACGTTCAGCAGAGCAGAACCAGGAAGTCCGACGGTTTGAATTGGGACAGCTATGGTATTCGTGTCCTTGCTGAGAGGGATTTCATGCCACAACAAACGAGGCTCTCCCATGTCAATTGTGATAAGGTCTCCGGCATCATGAGAAGTCCTGTAGTTCAGGTCAGAATGAGAGGCTTGTAGAATTCCAGTTCGGGTTTGGATGGAAACATGTGTCCTTCCGGTTTCTTTCATCAACAACCAGGCTACACAGCATGCTCCGTTGCCACATGCAAATGCTTCACTTCCATCGCGGTTTGCAATGCTCATGTACACATTAGCTTCAGAGGAATTAAAGATGGTGATGATCTGATCGAAGCCAAGATCCAGCATGATGCTCGCCAGACTTTGTATCTTCTGTATGTCGCTCCGGATTCCAGACCGGCCTGTGTCCAGGATGACAAACTGATTGCCTAATGCCTGCATTTTCCAGAATTTGATCAACATACGGAAATAAATACCCCATTGTACAGCCGCATTGTCATAGTGTTATGGTGTGATTATCATCTGTTTTGTGCCGCTGTGTTGCAAGTTTTGATCCACATGCGGAGACACATATCCCATTGTACGGTCGTATTACCAGAATGTTGTGATATTGCTGGGTACTATCAGTCTTGTACAGCTGTATTGAAAGTATTGTACAATCTGGTAGATATATTATTATTCTCTTTGTGCGGTATCATTCCCAGAATTGGTGAGTGTTATCATTTTCCTGATGATGACAGATGATGCGCGATGAATGTTGTGTTCCGTTTGTGTTACGGTGTACAATGTCACCTGGCCGGGTTAAGCATAGCTTGAATACTAGCTGTGTAGCAGCTTGGTTTAGCCTAGTGTATTCAGTCCGGATCATCCGAAGTAGGATAAACCTTGTTGGTCTAGGCGGGTTGTGGTAACTCAATGATTTCTTGCAGGTATTGGATTTTCTGTCACTGCCTGCGGGGGCGTTGTGTGGAAATAGGTGTTATAGGGTGAGCCGTTTTGAGCCTAGGATCGTCAAAGAAACAGGCCTAGATGCTAAGATTGTAGAATTAGTAGAGCCAGCTATCGAAGGTCTCGGATTTCGTCTGATATGGGTCAGGTCATTCGGAGGACCTACAGTGACTGTCCAGGTCGTGCTGGAGCATCCAGACAGGTGGGTGAATATCGGGGACTGTCAATCCGTAAGTGATGACTTGATCTCGCTTCTGGATCTGATTTACTCAGAGGATACCGATTGCAACCTTGAGGTATCTTCACCAGGCGTAGATCGCCTTTTGGTAAGAAGGAGTGATTTTTCCTGCTGGTCGGGTCGAGAAGTAAAAGTTACCTTGTCCCAGGCACTTGATGATCGCAAACGTTTGTGCGGTATTCTGCTGGGATGCAGGGATGGTGAATTGGGTGTGCGAGTAAAAAATACAAATGCTGAGTCGCTGGATGTTTGGTTTCCTGAAACCAATTTGGCTCAGGCTCGTCTCGTGTTGACAGAGGATTTGATTGCGGAGGGCTTACGTGCCGCCAAGCAAGCAGACGATAAACCGACCAGACAAAGGAAGAGCAAGAGAGGAAACAAGAAATCTCCTTCTTCAAAGTCGGTCTGTTTTGCCTCTGGACCTGGTTAAGAGGAGTTGGATGGTGACTTCTTGTGTTGGTGTGTTTGGGTGTCTTGCCGAACCAATGGCTCCCGAAGTTGTGATTGATGAAAGGGAGGAGTGGTAGTGGCTTCTAGTGCCGATAGGCTTGAACTCTTGCATGTTGCTGATGCGGTAGCGCGTGAAAAGGGCATCGATCGTAGAGTGCTTCTGTCTGCTGTGGAGGGCGCCATAGAAAAGGCAGCTAGGGCAAATCACGGCCTGGAGGCCGATATCAAGGTGGAAATCGATCACAAAACCGGTGAGCTGAGCATTCGTCGTGCTCTTCAAGTTGTCGAAGAACTCGTGAACCCCTCTACCCAGATTTTGTTATCTGACGCCCGCCGTAAAGATCGAAATGTGCAGGTCGGGGACATCCTGATGGATTCACTACCTCCAATGCGATTTGGTCGCATCGCTGCCCAGGCTGCTAAACAGGTAATCGTGCAAAAGGTTCGAGAAGCCGAAAGAGATCGTCAATACGAGGAGTTCAAAGGTAGGGTTGGTGAGATCGTCAATGGTTTCGTCAAGGCCATTGAGTACGGTCACGTGATCGTAGACCTCAATCGCGGAGAGGGAATTATACGTCGCGATCAGCTGATCCCGCGTGAAGTTTTTAGAGTAGGAGATCGTGTCAGGTCCTACATCGGGGAAGTAAAGCGGGAACCGAGAGGTCCTCAGGTCTTCTTATCTCGCACGCATCCGCAGTTCGTAGCCAAGCTGTTCTCTCAGGAAGTCACAGAGGTGTACGACGGGGTAGTGGAGATAAAGTCCATAGCCCGGGATCCCGGTAGCCAGGCTAAGGTGGCAGTTGTTTCCAGGGATTCATCTATAGATCCTGTAGGTGCTTGTGTCGGCATAAGGGGAAGCCGGGTCCAGGCCGTGGCGCAGGAGCTACAAGGCGAAAAGATTGACATAATCCCCTGGTCAGCCGATGTAGCCACCTTTTTGGTGAATGCCTTGCGTCCTGCTGAGGTTTCCAAGGTCGTCCTCGACGAAGGAACAGAGCGTATCGAAGTGATCGTCCCAGAAGATCAGTTGTCCATAGCGATCGGAAGACGTGGTCAGAATGTGAGGTTAGCTTCGCAACTGACAGGATGGGGAATGGATATATTCACAGAAGAGGAAGATTCAAAGCGAAGAGTGCAGGAATTCAACAATCGCACGGACTTGTTTATGCAGGCTCTAGATGTGGACGAGATGGTCGCACAATTGCTCGCTACCGAGGGCTTCAACTCCATTGAAGACTTGGCTTACATAGAAGAGGCGGAGATAGTCAACATCGAGGGATTTGATGAGGAAACTGCTTCTGAACTCCGGTCTCGTGCTGTCGCGCACCTGGAAACGCAAAATGAAGCCATAGACATAGAGCGCAAAGAGTTGGGAATAGAGGATGCTCTGGCAGAACTTCCGGGAATCACCCTTCCTATGTTGGTCACTCTCGGCAAGTCGGGGATCAAGACCTTGGAAGATCTAGCTGGATGTGATGTCGGTGATCTTGTAGGTCATACAGAAGAGGGGAGTGAAGCTTCTGAGGCTGGCTATTTGTCTGAATTCTCCATGACAGAAGGTGAGGCTGGGAGCGTGATCACGGAAGCCCGCAAGCGTGTTGGTTGGATTTGAGATTCCTGATGCTTATAAGAACATGCCGCGAGTTTCAGCAAAGACTGGTGCCGCTTGGTTGGTTCCTAGATCAGAGGTGTTATACTAGACAGGATGGTCGGGCATAAGCTGCCCACCGTGACACATCACGGTTATGACTCGTGTGAGCATGAAGTTCGATCGACGTGTTCTGGATGACATACAAGCTCGTCTTCCCCTTTCATCTGTCGTGAGGACGCGCGTTCAATTGCGCAAGCAGGGGGATGAATGGATCGGTCTTTCCCCTTTCAATCGAGAGAAGACGCCTTCTTTTTACGTCAATGACTCCAAGGGGTGCTATTACTGTTTCTCATCCGGACGAAGTGGAGATGTGTTTCGCTTTGTTATGGATGTTGAAGGTATCCCTTTCTCAGCAGCAGTGAGGAAGCTAGCAGATCAGGCAGGTGTTACTCTGCCAGACCCGAGTGAAAATACCAGTCAGCTCGGTCAGAAGCGAGATCGCCTGTTAGAGGTCATGGAACTGGCCACTGATTTCTACATGCAGTGCTACGATCAGTCAGGCGGAGACCTTGCAAGGCAGTACGTGAAAGAACGCGGATTACTCAGTGAAACACGACAAGTGTTTCGCATAGGATACGCACCCAAGGAACGCGATGCTCTCAAGAATTTTCTCACTTCTCAAGGTGTAGAGAGCCAGCTGATGCTTGAGGCGGGTCTGTTAGCTGTCTCTGAAGATGGTATTTCCTATGACCGGTTTCGGCATCGCCTCATGTTTCCGATTGAGAATGCCAGTGCTCGTGTGATCGCATTTGGGGCTAGAGCTTTATCCAAGGCAGCATCTCAGAAGTACTTGAATTCCCCGGATACTGTTCTTTTTCACAAGGGACATGTACTGTTTAACTTTCACCGGGCTCGTGCGGCTGTCAGTCATGAAAAATCTTTACTGGTGGTAGAAGGGTATTTCGACGCGATCATTGCGTATCAATCTGGTCTTCGGTTTGTAGTTTCCACCCTCGGCACGGCCGTGACGAAAGAACAGATTCTTTCCTTATGGGGCCTTGCTAGAGAGCCTGTCATCTGTTTTGACGGGGACAGAGCTGGTGTCGCTGCTGCACACCGCATAATTGATCGAGCCCTTCCTCTGTTGCGCGGTGGATATTCACTCAGTTTTGCCTTTTTGCCAGATCATTATGACCCCGACAAATTCATCTCTTCCTTTGGAATAGGGGAGTTGCAGGAAAAGGTAAAGCAAGCGAACTTTCTGTCAGATCTCCTGTTGGATCGTGAAACCAGTACAGCTGCGATAGACACTCCAGAACGCAAAGCGGGTCTTGAGCGCAGACTGGAAAACCTGATCGAGGTCATACAGGATGAGTCCGTCAAGCGAGCGTACAAGCGCAAGTGTCGTGTCCGTCTTTCCGACTTGTTTTGGCGCCATGAGAGGCAGGCAGGTATTGAGGCCGTTTCCATTCGAGGCTCTGACAGGGTCAGGGGTGTGGCGAAATCTGCTGCCGTTTCAAAGTCGAGGCGTGATGCTTCTTCCTTTGTGGGGAGCGAGTCGAGAGAACAGGGGATCGATCATGCAGCGGTGACGCCCAAGGATGATCTATCTAGCATTGAGAAGATCGTTTTAGGACTGGTGATCGAGCATCCAAGACTTTTCCACAGCGAAATAGAACGCCTTACGAGGCTCACATTCGGCAACGAACTGCACGAGTCCTTCAAGCAGGACTTGATCTGTCTTATAAGCGACATGAATAGTGACATGGATGAGGAGTTGAGGAGTATTCTATACGACAAAATAGATCCTAATTTTCATGCCTTCGTGGATGAAATCTACGGCCGTCACAGCCTGGATAGAGAAGTCGATAGACAGGAAGATCAGGAGTTCAGGTCTGGTTTTCGTTTGCGGGAAAGTTTTCCGATTCTCGAGTGCAGCCCTCCCATCGACTACTTAAAGGAATGTATATCTCACTTTTTGGATCGCATCGAACTTGGCCAAATGGAACGAGAACTGCGCCAGGATTTTGAAAGTTGGAAGGACCATGATCATTCTAGTGACATCTCTGCCTCTATCATGGCCCTTTCTTCGAGTATCAGGCGCTTGAGAGCAGTTTATGACAGGCAAGAGTACAGTCTAGCGGAGAAGGCTAAATTGATTAAGTCTGTCGTTTAGCGGTGTCATCTAGATTATCAGAATATCGCTCTCACACATCCGTCTTGGCATGTTCCAGTTTGTTTATTACCGCATCTTTGAATGGTTCCACTAGATGATGGTTTAGCCTGTTGATGAGCTTCATGGTATTGGAGAGAATGTGTGGCGCCATATTCATATTGGCACGCAAAGGAATAGAGGCGTGTGGAGCAATCTTGTGCGCAATCTGTCTGCAAGTCGAACAGTAATTATTTATTTTCTCATCGAACCCCTTCTTCAGCTGAGTTGCAACATGCGCCTTCCCTGCTTGGTCATGAACCATTTCAAGCAAGTCTAGCAGGTTAGACATGAGGTTTCTGTAGTATTCCACAACTACTAGGTTTACAGGGATTTCTCTTTCCAGGTCTTGCGCTAGCCTTTTCAAAGCTTCTATGTCACCCTGAAACGCAGTTCTATCTGCACTGGCATGAGAATGCTGTCCAGTGAATGGATATTCTGGATAACCTTTTGGATGTCCATTTAACCCCTGTTGTGGCATTCCTGCAGCCAGCGTTCCAGAGGGGTTGAATGATAGATTGAGCTTAGGCTGTTTGCGTGCTCCAAGATTGATAAACTTCTCGATGATTTGTTGTTCCTGATTGATCAGCCCAGGTTCATTGTTTTGAGTTCTGCGAGCGATCTGTTGCATATGCTCAGCAGCTATTTCTCGTATTATAGTTCGGATTACCCCAGGCAAGTCTCTCATGTAATCTTCTGACAGCTTAGTCAGTTCCTGTGCTGCTGGTAACACCTGTCCTTCGTCTGTTTTTTCCTCAGAACCCTTACCCATTAAGTTCTTTAGGATATCCTTAATGATATTCAGCATTGTAAGTATTCCTTTGAGTTTTCGTTTTGCTGTCTGTATCAGAATTGATTGAGGGTTTTTGGTTCTTTTGAGGGGACGCTTTGGCGGGGTGCGTTTTTCCAGAGACTACAGGCTCAAGCCACGGCTACCCCCGTGCAATCCTGTGCCTGTGGAGGTTTTCGATCTCTTTCCAGCTCTTCACAAATCACGCCAAGTTGTCAAGATCCCATGCGTCTGTAGAAGACTCCATGTCACCGCTTGAAGCTGCCTTAGTCACCCTACAATAATCTTGCAGGATTTCCTTCAGTTTGGCGGGACGGTCTGACAGTGGAATGCTGGTATCTCTGAAAATGCTGCCAGCGAGCATCAGTATGGTTCGTGGATTGATCTCGAAGTCATCTGCATACTCCTCTGCCTCGAGCCGATCACGGAACTTGCTAATCAAGCGCTGTTTAGCGTCTTCTGTACGTTGGTGCTCCTTCTTTACGTGTTGCATCACGTGCTGTTCAAATAGCTTTAACTCTTTTGTTCTTTTCTCCTCTCTTTGTTGTCTACGCGCTGCTGATTGGGACGGACTATTGACCTGGGCGTCAGTGCCAAGTGACAAACTCACGTCCGAACGAAACTCGTCAAGTGAGCTGGAAAATATAGCGAAAGGATCCGTACGAAACTTGCCAACACTGCACATATCAAATGACCTCTCATCTTTCGTTTTATCACAGGAGCGAAGTAGATTGTCTACACAGAGCAATGCTACGACAACTGTGCATAAGAGAAAGTAAAGTATTATTCAGACATATGACAGCATTGTAGGCATTTCCGATCATCCTGTTACCTTGATAAAACAGCAAAGGATATTTATTGCTCGTCAGCACAAAGTGAGGTTGATGCAAACAAATGTAATACACTAATACTTGTATCGCGATCTAGTGTGTTGACAAGCTTTAAATAGTACTAAAAGGTCTATTAACGTTGTTGTACTCAAGCTGTAAGATGCTTACATGGTATACGTTGCATGCATAATGCGCTCTATACAAAGAGTTGTTATGCTGAATATATAAGCGAATACTTACGTAGTATGCGTTTGATGCATAGTATGCGTTATACGAATATTTGCAAATGTTTGTAATTATGTTCACAGCGCGGTGTATAGATTCCGCAGCATATTATCAGTCAGTGTGCATAACGCCGATGCGTATCAGCGTACCATGAGGTCTTTTTTGAATGTCGACGCCCAAAGTGAATTTCGATCAGACTAGTACACCATGTAAAGAAAATACCCCCTCAACAAGACAAAACGAAGAATTTGCACATCTGTATTGCGATCTTCTGGTCAGCGTAGAACGTTTGCATAGACGCTTGATGGAGGTGCTACGAGCTGAGTTCGAACGACTGGGATACTCAGAGCTGAGCCCACACCAAGCCCTGTTATTGGTCGATATTGGAAGCGGTACCATCTCCCTCAGAGAGTTGAGAAATCGAGGATGTTACCTCAGTTCTAGTATGTCGTATAATCTCAAAAAATTGATCGCTGGTGGATACATAGAACACAAGCGTTTCTGTGCAGATCGTCGCTCTGTCAGTATTTGCTTGACAGAAAAAGGGAGTGAGGTTTCTGCGATGGTCAGTGATCTAAGAGCACGTCATTTGCAGTCTCTGCAGGAGGTTGCTGGTATCACCGCTTCTGATCTGAGCTTCATCAACAAGACTTTGCAGCGTCTGGATCGATTTTGGATGGATCAGGTGCTCTATCATCTATAGTGCTTTTATGATGCTGGTTCCTGCGATACTGGTGTTTGGTCATTTTGTTTCTTAATAGACCGGCTGCATTTCAGTCTACTGCCTTCCACAGTTTTAGATAATGTACCTTGCCTGCTCTAGTCATGGAAGCAGGTATCCCACTCAAAGATAGCTGAAATTCTCACTTATACTTGCACCAATGTTTAGCAGGTCTGGTGGCAGACTAGAAAAGGACTCGAGCGCTAGACCAATAGATTCTCTAACATGGAGGGGCGCCAGTTCGGTCTGTAGCAGACAGTTCAATCTGTCGTAATGGAGGGGCGCCAGTTCAGTCTGTAGCAGACAGTTCAATCTGTCGCATTCGCTCTCTAATGTAAAAGGCGTATGCACCAGAGAAAGTAATACAGAGGATCACGCGGGATGGTGCACAAATCAACAGGTAGAGGAAGCGTATATCATACTGGGTCGGATAGTATGTCTCGTACCGGATCCAGTGCTTCTGCACAACAAGACAGAATTTCTTCTACAAAGCCGCACAAAAAGAGGTTTAGCATGTTCTCTAAATCGAGAATTACTGGATTAATGAATCGTAAAACTTCTTCACAGTCTGAGAAGTCTTCATTCAGGTCGGGCAAAGGAGAATTGTCTCAGTCTAGTAAACCTGATGCGCGCAGTGGTGCTGAACGTGACGCGAGATCTTTAGCAAACTTGCCTGATACAAAAGAAGCCGCATCTCAGGTAGCTAGTAGATTCAGCCAGGGCAGGCAACCAGGCATTAAAAGACCTTTGCCAGATACTCCTCCAGCTACTCCAGAAGCCTATCCAGAAGCCTATAAAAGGCCTAGATCTTATGGTAGGGTGCATAACTTGCCTGAGAATATTTATAGTAATCGGCGGAATTCGAGTGAGAAAACGCATGGTAGGCTGGATAGCAATTATGATAGCTTGTCCGAGCCTCTTTATGATAGGCCGCAGAAGTCCAAAAGTATAAATTCAATAATACAAAGTCTTCCCAAACCTTTGAAGAGATGCCTTTCTGGCAGCTCACACAGTAGTAGAGATAGTGGTGAATATAGTTCTCCATCAATTGCCACCAAAACCAACAAAGCAGGTTCTCCTCCAGCCCCGAGACCAAAGAGTTACAGGAGAAGAGTTGATGCAGTAGAGAATATTGAAGGTAGAATTGTCGCTGTAGAGAATTCGGGTTACCAGAGAGAGGGTTTGGCGAATGTATCTAATGAGAGACACTACGACATTCCGAATTCAGTCCGTCCCAATACTGCTAAAACAGTATCCCATATGACAGGCCAACGTGATCATGGTGACAGTCATTACCAGGTTCCTCGTAGTAGCAACTATCGGAATAGACCCCTTCCTCCCCTGCCTCGGTCAGGAGAGCCCATTTACGATGAAGCAAGAGTCGCCAAAACTTTACTGGATGGTGGATACCTTCATGGGAGCCATGCTCCTGCTCAGCCAGGAGAGCCCATTTACGATGAAGCAAGAGTCGCCAAAACTTTACTGGATGGTGGATACCTTCATGGGAGTCATGCTCCTGCTCAGCCAGGAGAGCCC
>Ga0056115_1000594_pt1 | contig 16310 bp, 4 predicted proteins | sample WorMetOlspDAHAB1_FD_77007 | JGI IMG/M metagenome (GOLD analysis project Ga0056115, IMG submission 77007) | Marine gutless worms symbiont microbial communities from Max Planck institute for Marine Microbiology, Germany - Olavius sp. DAHAB.1 ...
CCCCAATCAACGGCACCATGGAAAAGTTACACGACATAACTATGTAAACAACGCACTTACTGTCAGCTTTTGGTGGAAGCAGAGCAGTGAAAGGCGCCTTAGCAGGAGGCGGGGCGACGGCATGGATGCGGTCGTGAATGTTGACCTTCTCGCGGTTTCTGCGCTCGACGCGCTTGATGCCTTCGATGATCGGCGCCATCTCCTCGTACACCGTTCGCGGCGTCGGTTTCGTCCGGCCGTCGCCGTCCGCGCCCTCCGACTTCTTGCCGCCGCCGCCGCGAGACTTCGACGACTTCGACCGCTGCTTTTCCAGCGACGACCGCTTCGTCGAATCGGACGCTGGCACCGGCGGCAGCTTCTTCTTCTCCAGCGGAAGCGACCTGGTCTTCTCGCGGATGGTCGCAATAATCTCGGCCCGATTGACACTCGCTTCCGGCGCCGTTTCTGGAGCGGTGGCGTCGCCCGCCGATTTCTGCTGACTTACGGGCGCAAGGTCCTTCGGCGGAAGGTCCTTCGGCGGCTTGTCTTTGCGCTCCAGACTTTTCGACGGCATGAGAAGCGCAAGAAGCGATCGCCTCTTGTCCTTCCCGACTAGGTTTTCGGCGTCGCCGCCGCCGCCAGCAGACTCGCCGGCTGCCGGTTTTGTCTTGCTGCTCTTGGGCCGGTGAAAACCCCAGATGCGTTCGCGCCGCTGGCTGGGACTTCCGTCGGTCGTGCTGTCTGAGTACGAAGATTGGCGTTGCACGATCGCCGAAGGTTTCGAAGCGGTGTGCGGCGACGGACGGACAAGCACCGAAGACGGCGCTGAAGAACCGATCTTGTCTCGTTCGGCCGCGGTGACAACCATGGCGGAACTCGGTCGCTTTTTCTCCGCTCGATGTGGCCGTCGCTGGACGATGGAAGCGTCGTCCACAGCGGTCGGGGTCTGGGCCGATTTATAGACGGCCTGTTCACCAGACTGTTGCCGGTTGCTTTTAATCAGTGCAATTTCGTCCGGCGAAAGAACGACCTGGGACACGTCGAGCTGCGGTTGATCGGTCGGAACTGATGGAAGAACGCGACGTCTTGGCTGTTCCGATGACGATACGCCAGACGACACATTCTCGACAGTGATCGGACCTCCATTCACCCGCTGCTGTGGCACGCGCGTGGAAGCAAGCTGTGGAACGGCTTTGGATGCGGTGGCAGGAATTTCGTCGAAAACCCGCCGCGGGTCGATCCGCACTGGTTGAGGCGGCTCGCAGAAAAATCGCCGTTTTGCATCGACGAGCCGGCTCGGCGAAATTGCGGCCACGGGAGGCGACTCTTTTCCGGCGGCCAAATCTGCCATCGTTGCGTGCACCTGCTTAGAGACAGGATCCATGTCTTCGTGCACGACACCATTACAAACTGGCTTCGACGAAGTCTGCCGGTCTTTGGATTCTGACGAAGATGCTTCAACATCGGCCAAGCCCTGACTTTCGCTTTCGCCATCCAGTACGCTGTCGGTTGACAGAATGTCATCAAAGCTAAACGAGGCGAGCCGATCCAGCGAAAGGCTGTCGTCAGTTGCTGCCATCAACGCCGCCGGACACGTCATGACTTCCTGCGTGCCACTCGATGAACTTTCGTCCGCGTTTCGACACGCGATGCTGTTATCTGCAGCGGAATCATTCGCCGAAAACGACATGTCGGACAGCGACTCTTTCTCGGAGAATTGTCGCTGGTGCTTATCTCGCGTACTAATAAACGACTCGTCAACCTGGAATGAGCGCTCGACCCCCGACTCGTCCTCAACCTTGAACTCCACAACGTGACTCTCGTCCTGCACGTCTGAAGTCTCGGCAGCGTGATCAGACGCCAACGAAGCATCTGCCGACCGATCGACTCGGCGTGACGGCGAAAACGAATTCTGCAGCCGTGTAAAGCTGGTATCGACATCCGGAATTCGGGACTGCTGATCTAGCGCCGTCATAACGCTGTTGTCGGACCTGAGTAGTGACGGGGAGATGGGACCGATCCTGCTGGATGACAGGCTCTCCAGCAACTGATCAATCCGTGCAACGGGATCGAGTTTCGTCGCTCGAGAATTATCGGAGAGCGAAGGTGTGTCCGCTGTGCTGGCAGCACCTTCCAATGTTTCTATCTCATCAACACCAGCAGTTTCTTCCACTTCCACGTGTAAAGGCACAGTACTAGTCCCTGTCAATTCAGGCAGCTTGGCTGACAGTTTACTCAAGTCTTGCAGTGCAGATTGCATAGATATTTGTGCACTTTCCTGCGCCAAATTCGCCACGCCATCATCCAGGGAGGACAGCTGGCAAACTTCGCCGCTGGCATTAGCAACGGCAATGTCGGAGATATCAGCAGAGTCTTCAATGCCGGCGGAAAGTAGGCTGTCGATTTTACAGGAGGAGTCGAGGTTCTGATTATCATCGAAGTGGCTCGGCTGAGCATCCACACCAGCAGCTGGGAATTCTGACTCAACCGATGTGTCCATTCGACCGGATGGAACTTCAATGGGAGATTCAGAACGGGGTGACACGACGACACAGATTTCGAGGTCGTCGTCGTCGCTGAAGCTGTCCACATCAGCTCGAGGTGCCAGCCTCTCAGTTGGCACTGGTGCAACGATTCTTTCAGCCGGAGATTTTGACTGTGGCTGGTAACTGTACTTGCGTTCTGATGGGCTCGACTGTGCGGGATCATCCGCAGCCTGCTTTGCGCTCTCAACCTTCCCTTCTAACGTAGCCGAGTCGCTAGCCACTTGATCGGCTGCTTTCCCATCTTCATCCACGATGGCTACATCATCACCGTTATCGTCCTCAATACCCTCCTTCCAGCCGAACATGAGCAACCTCTCCTCCGACTGAGTCAGCGGCAAGTTGGCCACATCGTCCGAAGGTTGCGCATCTCCGATTTCCCGAAACGACGACACAACGTTATTGACAACCTGCTGCTGTTGCTCGTAGCACAAATCGGCCTCAAAGTCTTCCCGAGTCGCCGACTCTTCCGAAAACAGTTTGTCGTAGTTGATCGTACGACCGTCGATTAAATATTCCGCCTCGTTTGCATTTTCGCCGTCGTCGTTGTCGTCGTCATCGTTCATACACAGCTCATCGACAATGTCGCTGCCGCTCTCCGACAGATCGTCCACCGCGTCGCAGATAGTGACCGTCGTAGTTTCTTCTGGCGAACCCTGACCACTGGTACCTTCTGACTGCCGATTTTCATCACCATGCGGCAAGTCCCGCGACGCCAGAGACGAGTCCTCCTTCTCCGGCAGCTTTTCTTCCTCGGCAGCATCACCATCATCGACGTTAGCACTGGACGGACTCTCTGCAGTCTTCGATTCTTCTCCCCTGTCGGCGGCGGCCACACCTTCATCGCGACACTCATCCTCATCGCTCGAAGCCCCTTCTATTGCCACCACGGGAAGAGCACCATGCTTCTCAGCTGCCACCGCGGCACCCGTCACGTGCCCAGTCACCCGGCGCTTTTTCCGACGTTTCCGCCACCTCTTGGCCCGTTCCGCCGGCTCGCGGCGTCCAGACCGTTTCCGATTTCCCTCCGCTTCCTTTCCCGGCTCTGGCACCTCTCCCTTTTCCACCTCTTTCGACTCCCCTTCTTTTTCCGGCGGCTTTTCCGCGACATCCTCGACCTTGCTTTCTTGTGTTTCCTCGGCAGCCTGCAGAGCCGCTGTAGGCTCCAGTCCAAGGAACGCCCGAGCATTGATTCGGACCGGCTGCGACGGAACGCTGAAGAAAGCCATGCGACTCCTCATGATTTCGGCCGACGACGGAGACGCTTTGGGCTGAGCCGATAAACCTGTGGACTGGAGTGGACTCAGAGTAGATGGCGGTTGCGATCGCTTGCCTTTTCCACCGACATCTGTTGTGCTCCGGGAGGCATCACCTGTTACAGATACACAAATCTGTGTCAGTTAATAAACTGGAGTGACGTAATCGAAATTAAACAGGGTAAGTTGATCCAGTAAAAGATCGACGATCTACTGTCATAGATAAAAGCCAAAGAGACAGGAGGAAGTGCCTACCTGTAGACTGGGTGTGCAAGCCTGTGTGTGCGCAGTGCTAAGAGACAGATACTGTTACTAAGTGGCATTGCCACACGGCTGACAGGACCAATGTGTGCAAAGTGCAGTTGACCATGACTAAGCCTAGCCATGCGTTGGTCCAAGGCAGGGGCTAAATTTACAAAGAATCCCAAGATTTTCCAGGAAAGTTTCTCCTAAGATTCTCCTAAGTTAATTTTCAAATGCCGACTTAGGAATTCCTAACTTTGTCGTAAGTCACAAGTTCGTCATAAGTTTCCACAACTTGCATATCAAGCTTGGAAAATGCGGAATGCATCCTACGGACTTATTTTGAGTCTGCCAATCGTCCACTGCTTTCAAATAGAACTAATAATGGCTAATTGCGACGGGAATGTTTATTGGACAAAATGACGTAATTCTTGACGTGACGTCGATCGTTGTCCCCACCCCCTGTGACTGCTGGGGTTACTGTCAGTAAGTAATCGAGTTATCCTAATTTGCTTTAAGCACTGGAAAAACAATGTATAGACGCACGAGTGTCCGTTTGTACTGCAGTCTTAAGTAACATTCAGTACAAAGTAAGGGTGGGTTTATCATTAGCAAATTTTATATTAACACGTTTTTGTTGGCATAGTATATTCATCTATAGGGCGCATAACTGCACGTTGTGAGTTTTCGTAATCGTAACTTCGTCATAATTGACATATTTAGAAGCTGTCGAATCCTTCCAACACCGCTAAATGGCAGACGAACTGAGCCATTATGATACTTTTGTGTAGAAAAGCTCGTTTTGGTTTGCAATTCTGACGTTAGATTTTCTTAAGACACCTCTGCCATTGTCATAAGTTTCTCCTAAGTTTGTCATAAGTTTGTCGTAAGTTCGTCCAAAGTTCCACTTATCTTAAGTAGCTCCTAAGTAGCACTTAGGACTCTTTGTAAATCGGGCACCAGATTTGCCAATGAAATCTACCAAGTGCTAATGTCACAGACAGAAGGGATACTGCTGAACAATCATTTTGAGGACGCCAGGGGACCGGTATAGAGAGAAAACTCAGGTTGCTCCCTTCACTGGGTCAACTGCTGTTAATTACAACTACCCACCAGCTTCTTGCTCGGTGTCGGACTCCGTTTCCCAATCAGCATCACTTGCACCGCCAACAGTGTCGGTGTCTGAAGACTGTTTGTTGGCGTTGCCAGTCGACGCGGTTGGCTGAACTCCAAAGCGCTGGTGGTAAGTGCGGCGAATGAACTCCTGCCACGATACGTCTGGCATCTCCTCCAAACCCTCGTCGTCGTCGGAGAACTGCAGTTCCTGCTCCGAAGAGGACGAACTAAAAACATCACATCACACGAAACTATGCAACAGGAATAAAACGAACTGATTGGGGGTTAACGGCACTTTCAGCACAATGAGGCTAAGTCGTGCCAGTATAAGAAATTATCGCTTAGATAAAAGGCTGATATCGGTGAGATAGCTAACAAAAATATTTGGACAATATGTGAAAGTTGAGAGTTTGGGAAAGTACTGTTTTCTACCGTTTTCATATCTGGTGCAAATAAACAGGACGTGCTCTGCTGTTAAAAACATTTGCAGTATTCACGTGCAGGAAATGGGTGTTTGTGAATAAGATAATTATGTGACAGGAAATGAAATCATTTGCAGCTGTTCTTGGTAGAGCTGGCACTAAGTTAACCAAAAGAACACTTAGCAGACACAAATCTTACAAATCAGCGTGAGTTACCTAATGAAAGAACAAGGAAAAGCGCTTCCAGAATGGTGCTGGGTGGCGATCTATAGAAAAATGCTCATTTCCATTTTGAAAGATTCCGTACAAAGCTCGAGTGATACAGACAGCATAACAAAATCTACTGCCAGACTTCTGTTACGTTCCCAACTAACACAGTGCTGCTGACACTTAGTCTGTATCAGTTGGCATCTGGCATCAATCAGTTTAATGCGTAAATCAGCCTTTCATCCCACTACGGTTGGTAAATGAGTAGTAAAAAATGTAATTACATGAATTAAATTACACGAATTATGGGGTGGAGACCGGAGACAATTCTACAGTAGACTGGGGCTGCATACGACTACATGGCCGCAGGGTCAGTGTCCATGTGTGCGGGCATGGAATGTGGCTTAGGCTGAACACCGGCCCTGTTTGTGATGCACAGCGCCACTGCAGCTGCAGGTATGTGGCTCGCTGCGCTACAAAGGTGGAAAGCCTTTACCTTTACTCTCAGCAAGCCTAGTCACCTGTAGTAAGCACACCTGACATGATAAACGATGATGCAGAAATTTTTGACTGGCTCACAAATGCTATGAAGCTCATAAGAATCCAATCCCAACTTTGTGAGAGACCAAAATACAGTGTAAACTACAACAGCAAGAATACTAAACAACTATTACCACTATGACTCCTACTGTTGTCCGACTTCCACTTTGTAGACAAACGTGTCCACAGACCTGTCAGAATCACTATATGCAGTCGGACGCAGCAGTCCACAGCGATTGTGTCGAGTCTGATCAAACTCGCTTTCCTCAATTTCGCTTTCCGTGGTGTATTCGGCACGCTCCGGGGGTTTTCTGAACACGTTTGGACGACTGTGTGACTGTGACGACCTCGTGTCTGCTCACAAGACAAAATCAAACGCATTCGAACTGCGATCCTGTATCTGACACACCAGAAAAGATGCAACAACAGTAAATCATTTTAACTTTTAACCCTTTAATGGGCATAGGCTTCAAAGACGGACCAGAACTGAGCAACGGCGGTATGGTATAGCCAGTGGTTTTCAACCTTTTTATTGAAATGGAATCCTTTGGAGCATTAAGATTGCTTGCTCACTGAACCCCATGCAATGACACCAGCATTTGTTCAATTTCAAGTGGAAAGAAAAATATCATTTTCCTATACTCAATTATGCATGAAAAAGTCACTGATCGATACAGGTGTATGCGTAAACACTGTAACCGCAGCCAACATCAAGAATAAACTCCGGCGGCCAGAAAAGCCAATATTAGCAGTGACTGCGGCTGTTACTTTTATATTTATACTGGCCACCGATGGAACCAATGGCTGGAGTTCACAGAACCTAAGCCCGGTTGAACATGAATGAGATAAGCAATAAGGCTGCGATCTGGTCACCTAGCCGCACAGATCAACCACATCGACACTCAACCTGGCTGCTTCCTCACAGTACCAAATGTGACTGTACCGAATTTGACAATCCACCTATCCAGGAAAAAAGTGTACAAATGCTGTGAATTTCTTCCTTTCTCGCATGCACCACTCGGGGTAAGTAGCGCCAAGCATAGACAACAATCAAATCTGTGCAGTGTGGTCGGTTCTGAGCCATATTGATCGCTTTGTTCAGGGAGAGGTTCTTTCATTTCAGGTCTGTATAGTCTTGAACTACGTTACATTAGGACGTCTCGATGGTCTCCTCCAGTCACCAGGGGGCAGAGGCCATCAAGATCCTCCTAGCATCTGCTTCGTCCGACATTCATACAATATGCCCAAGCAGGGAAAGCCATGATTGGACTATGGACGAGAGATGGGATTACTCCAACTTGCTTGGTTGTCCGTATCACCTCATGGAAATATACAAGCTCTATAATTACCACTGCCTAGTAAACGATTAATTGTTCAAGCCAGTTCAATCACGGAGCATTGTTATCTTAGTAATTAGAGCAAAGATTGCATAAATACGGAATTAAACAATCAAATCTTCCGTATTGCGTATTTACTTATGTTCGAGCCAGAATGGGGATTAGAATGTCAATGTTACTGTAGTGAATCCACTGAAACGACACACAGGTGAGACAATCAAAATCTGGGATGAAGTTCCTTAAAAATTCACAGCCTAAAAGGCATGTTATAAAACAACGGCATACTAGATGCTAGAAGTCTTTTACGACAAGTATGACTTGAAGACACTGGGTAAAAACATAATGGTGCAACGTAATGTGCCGCATACCAAGTGCCGTATGTGAAATTGGTGCCAGACACGATCTGGAATAGTCAGATATGTCACGACCTCCGTGTGACGTGGATATGTTGCCACCAGGACGTGTTAACTTCTGCAGACCACTGTGTTGAACACAGTAGAATTTCACTGCAAGTACAACACACATACATACACATTATGACCGATTCTACGACCTTTTCAGCGTGCGATCAAACCTGCAGCTACAGCAGGAACCCGATTCACAAAAAAATCTCAGCAAGACTTCCCTGTCTCAACACCAGTTTCAGCCATTCAGATCATCGGTTTGGTCTAATAGGTTGTTCTAATCTTTTTCTGTGATTGTCACCTATTGCAATGCTAGTATCTAATGTTCACTTATTTTTACTTTAGTAATTTTATACATAATTTCTAAACAGACTTATTGTAATCATGCTAAATTTCTGTTCCATTTATTTAGTCAAAGCCATTTTTAGTGTCTCTATCATTTTTAACATTGGTATGTAGGCTCCCGTGTACCATGTGTACAATGGTCACTCATAATAAATAAAAATAAAATGAAATTACTCTGTCCATCATCTAATGTCTGGCAGGCGTAGTTGCTGACACGCAGCGCAGCGTTGCAGTAGTCACATCGCAGACAGCTGCGGTGAAACAGAATTCCACGAAGTGTGTATCGCTCGACGATGTACACTCGCTGCTTGCAGAAGTAGCAAATGTCGGCCGTTGACGATTTACCGAGAATCAGTGATTTCGGATTCTACGCACAACAGTATTGTTCGAACTTTCACATCTGTGTGTTAACAACCGGGATGTGATTACCAAATGAACTAAGTCTAGATCTAGCTGCTAACAGTTTGCCCAGCTCCAGAAACACTTCGGTGTACTCAGTAATACATGGCTTCGCACAGTGACAGTAGGAATTGGCACAGACTGTAATCTACTCCACAAATAATAACACAAACACAGCACGTATAGTCGTCGGGTTTTTTCCCTTTCCTATCACGATCACACGGAAGAGTCTTCCGGATCATGTCCGAAATCCGAACACTGCTGTGGCTGTTTTCGGATTTTTGTGTAAAACGTTTCATTTTAGAGTTCCTACTGAGAGAATGTGCTATACGAATCAACAAATTAACGCTGACACTGACGTCAACTAAGTTAACCTACACCCAAGCCCACTTAATATTGAAACAAATGGCAATTCACCGAGTACTTATGATTACTATCCAGTATGCATTTGGGGCTACGCACTGTTAGCGGCACATGCCAGAATGGAAGAAGACCCAGCCAAAAGCTATAACTGTACTACTCTATGGAGATCAAAAGGCTGAGTTAATCGGCTGAATATTATTAGACTGGGACATCAACATGACGGGTCGTATCTTCACAAGTGGAGATATGTATTGACTCCTGCGACGGCCAAAAAGGCTGATCCTTGATTCACATATCGAATTGCAAGTTGGACACCGGAAGCAGCTGGTGAGTGGTGCGGAACTGGCTTTATATTGAGCCCGCTTGGTCTCCAAATGGTTTATTTGCTGCTCTTCAAAAATCACATGGTTCACATGGCCTGCCATCATCATCTATCACGATGGCAGGCCATAAGCATTAGATACATGAAAGACGACATGTTACGGCGACCGGGGTTTCCTGATCAACGGTCCCGCAGTGTGGAACAGTCTGCCAGTTGCGTTACGTTCACCGGACACGTCACTGGACATATTTAAAGATAAACCGTAAACTTTCCTCTTCAGAACTGTCTACTGAATGCGCATTTGCAGCCTTGGCGAATTTGCGCGGTATAAATCACCTTATTATTATTATTAGTATTATCACTTTCCAAAGAGGGTAGAAGGCTGAGTTGATGTGGGCAAAAGATAAACGAGCAGATTCGAAACTGACCGGCCTTGGCTCCTGAATGGGTGGCGGTGGTGGCTTCTTGTCGGCGGCGAACTTGTCGGCAAGGTCCTTGGCCAAGGCACTCACCTTATTCTGACCGCGCACACCGACCTCCACGTCCTTCAGCACATCACTCGGGTGTCTTGACGCCGACTGGCCGGCTTCACAGTTCTAACATATGCACAATGATTTTTACGGCAATCAGAAATGCAGCTAACCACAGGGGGTGCAGTGACGTCACTGACATGAGAGCATAAGCGATGCTGTCATGCTTCAGGGCTATTTATCGTAAACAAAGAGTGACCTAGAAATGCAGGAAAAAATCTATTCTAAATACGCTGTCCAAGCAGAATCCCGACTTTCCGCTACCGCACATACAATGGACATAAAACCTGTTATGACTATCAAAGCTGGAGGTTCATAATATATTGATTATGATGTATAATTATGTGAGACAAATGGCATAATAGTGAGTCACAGTACACTGATATATACGATGGATTCAGTCTTTTTGCTTCTTTCAGTTTTGCCTAACTTTAAATGCAATTGCAGGTTAGTATAAAGTTCTCAGAATTACTAGTTTTAGTTTAACATTCAGTAAAATAGACGAAATCATTTACGTTTAGTTTTCGTTATAGTTAACTGAAACACACGCTCTAAGTGACGGCAACTTCTGCAAGAGTTTGCTGGTGGTTAGAACAAGGTCCAGCGAACGAGTTAACACTGAACGGCCACAGTAAGGATATCCACATACAAACTCTGTTCTGAATACCCTCGTGAAAAACTCAAGGAGGCAACCAGCCAATCATAGTACTGGTAACTTACTCGATCAAGGTACACATGAAAAAGATCTGTAACGGCATCTTACCACATCCGTGCTGCCACCGAAGATGTCGCGAATACGTTTTGATGGAATGCCGTGCGAAGAGCCGATCTCTGGAAACCGCTTTAGGCCGTTAGCATCACTGGCCTCAATATCATCCTACATGCAGAATACAGCAGCAGTGAGTTACAGAATTGATTGACTGATGACTTTCAGCACAAATCAGCTATATCATGCCTTTGAAAAGTATGTTACAGTATAAAAAAATGAAATTTAATGAGAAAGTTGACAATGTTACATGACGGAAATACATACAATAAACCATTACAATAAATGACTCTTCAATCTGGTCTTTGTAGGTGAACAGAAGTTGATTATGACTTCGCCATTTCCGCTGAGGCGTCGAGCTCACATGTGAAACAGTGGCATGATGAAACCCGAATCGACAATGAAGAATTACATAGACCTTCCATAAAGAAGGTAGAACAAAATATGAACTGCAAATAAAAAGTGCCAACAAAATTTCTGCTATCTGATTAACCGACAATTAGTGAAATCTGTGCCTATGGCCTCCAAAAATGACTGTCAGCAATGGGTTTGTGAGCACTATAACTTGACAAAGTTGCATTCCCATCACTTCTTCTGTGAACACATAGCCAAAAGCTTGTACATGTATTTCCCAGTACAAATTTTCCATGGCGCCCTCTGGTGGCAATAACACTCACGAATCTGAAGATGCCTACTTCTTGAAAAATGATGGCTATGTTTTTGAGCTTTTTCAACACCATGCACACTTGCACAGTAGTAAATACCAACTGTGCTAATGGTGCAAGGACCATAGGATGTTCTGTCTTGTTCCTGCCAGGGCATGTGTCGTCTTTAGGTGACGCATTAAGTTTCTAGCTTTAACTGTACCATCCTTACATATTAAAGTACAGAATCGATCGCAAAAGTAACCATATGCTACATGCATCAGTTTAACCGCTAACCTCACTACTGTTTCTGTTTCGATATAGTGATGACATGTAGAATAACGTAATACATTCACTTACGAACAAATAACAACTTCGTTTGCATAGAAATTATTGTGGATTTCAGGTGATCATATTTTCTGTTTCATTTACTTTTAGCCTCTAACCGGCGACCTAACCCACCGATGGTCCTCAGTTTTGTTAACTCAAGTTTAACCGTCCGTTGAGTGCTCATGGAACGCGTTTTTTGCTAACTGGAGGTTAAATGGAAGGTTAAACCTCAAAGTTAACTTAAGCTGAGACGATGGAACCACAGCCCTTCGAGTCACACTCGTGATCTAAAGGAGACAGGTTCGAGTCTCGTCCACTGCACTGCCGAGTACGGCCCTGGACAAGCCGCTGACACACCTGCCTCTGCGACAAAGCAGTATAATTTGGTACTGGCCAAAGAGCAGTGATTCTCCTGACGCTGGGTAGGTAACTGCAGGCCTGGCAGAAAGTAATGGCAGCCTACCGTCGGTTATAATGACTAACATCACCAGCGGGTTGACTGACCAGCTCCAGCATTGACACTCATTCCTAATTATCGGACTACCATATTTTTACGGTGGAATCTCCCGTCGAGGTCGACGGAAGAGGATCGGCGCTTGTGACTTTTTAGATGTGACACGAGTCCAATGGCTGCAGCACATTGACGGCCGCAGATGTGGCAAACGCGGGCTGTGTTGGTTGCGGCGTTGTTATGATTTGGTTCTCCTTGCAGCGGGCACGTTTCTCCCGGAGTGCAACGATGCGTTTATTTTCAAACTCGGAAACGCCGGCAAAGCAAGTTCGGCGCCATGAAGATCTCGTTTGCGCGGTCATCTCACAAGTTGTCCGATCGATGTTTCACCCTCTGAGGTTCGACTTCAGAACGTCTGTAAACCGTTTCATTGGACTTATCGACTTATTTTTACACCATACATCCAATCCACACATCTTTCTACGTACTTTTCGTGGACGAGGGCGTCCGCTGATCGCAGCACTGACACGAGACTTCGGAGATTTTGACCGTTCTTTTTCTTTCAATGCTGCATCAGCACACACTGCACCACAGTCAATACAGTACATGGCACATAAACACTGTGGTTCATATACAATGAATATTATGACATTTGTCCCCAAAAATCTTCATTGTATGTTCATCTGCATATGAAAACCCGACAAAGTCAACTCGCACACCACGGCAACTTTTAAAAAGCGACTGAACACCTTTTTCGCTGCGTCATGTGAAACGTTCTTGCCACCGAGCGCCTATGCATTTCTTATTATGGCGCTATACAAGTTTTCATCATTCATTAATTCAAAGCAAGATTGAGTCAATGAGCAATCATGACACGGTATGGTTATATACAATCATTGCATCTTGGACAATCGTCTGCGAGATGGTTTCGGAGTTTCTCCTCAAAGTATTAACTTATCAGAAAAACACAGTATATATATGCCTCAGTGATAATGACAATGAGACTATCCACATGAACTTAGAGTGCACCGAGTGATTATCAAACGGTCACGATTAATTACTGGAACAGTCTGCATCTACACGTCAATTCAGCAACATCTCTACAGACTTTCTGAAGAAGAGGCTGAAGCCGTTTTAGTTCAATCACAGCTTCCCATCATGATTTTTTGCTCCCTATAGCTGCGACTTTGTTCTTGGCCTAGCAGCCTTCGGTGTAATGCCTCGTTCGTTAACTAACTAACCAACTAACTAATTAACTTAATAACTAACTACTCAAAGTACACAGTAGCTGCTAATACTCTTTCTTGCAACTACTTCTTGAATAACAGAAACAACGCATGACGAGTTTTACCAGCGTCACGCTCGACGGACTGTTTGCGGAAGTTCTCGTAGAACTGGGAAAGATAAGACACCATCGCAGCTTTGTCGATAATTTCACGACTTATCATCTCACTGCCAGACATAATCGGCAAAATGCCAAATTCCTTCTCAGCCACGTCGAATGCCTACAAAATGCGTAAATTTATTACAAGGTACGCGAAAAAATCATGCCAGCCAGTGGTAGTTAACAAAGCACAGATCATTCCTGCATTAGTTTGAATGTCTATCAGTCAATTCCAAACAAACTAATAAACAGACCGCAGAGTTGGTAACTTATAAAGCTAACTTATATATAGCGTCGACTTGCCAACTACACAACTTCAGTATAATGAATGATTACTTTTGTTACATACGCTTTCTCAACTGAACAAGGTTCTTGTTGTACAGCTGATACATTTGACACTATTACACCCAAATAAGGTTTTTGGGATCAGCACATTTAGCACTGTCAGTTAAAAACTGATCCAGACTGAGTCCCATTTCTATGGTAAATACCTATAGGCATTTTAGCATAAAGTGACACGAAACACATGTTGAACAGAGGACAAGCAGTCAATTTTTTCAAAGCCGAGTTGGAAATTTTTGATATCTTGCAACATTTGGAAAAACAGCATCGGACAGACCAGAGTCTGAGGAAATGCGCTGCATGTTGCACATGGCAGTTTCAAAAACATTTTTAAAGCAAATAAAAACACAAAACAAAGAAGATTTTTTTTTAACTTTTAAAAAATATTTTTTATTACACATGCTTTTGCAATTGCAGAACCAAGATTTTTGGAATATTTATGAAAACAGTTAACGATATTTACCAGCTGGTTATTGGCTGCTGGATGTCCAGGATCAAGTGCATACACATCTCTGTAACACAGTTACAGTTCATACAGAAGCAAAATGCTATGCTCAGTCAGATCTTTATCAATAACAACGTGCAAAAGCAACGCATACACCATGGCTTCTAAATTTGGGAATTGGGAATATCTGGACACAATCTGCAACGGTGTAGATGACAGCAAAATCTGTGGCAAATTCGTTCAAATTGGCTAAAATCAAAACCAGAAACAAATTATGGATCCTCGTGGAGCTGGACGTATATACTAGACATGACACCTGGAATTTCAGATCCGAATGCCATACACACCATCACAGACACTTGCTTCACAAAGTACTTTTTTATTGGCAAAATGACTTCCCTGCTGCTCGAAAATGTAAAAAAATGAACAAAATGTCCGCTATTAGTTTAACATGAACCAGCGTATTGTAAAGTCACCAAATTCGGCCACCAAACCCTTTGGCATGGCAAGACTGGGACAACCTGTTGCCTGGCCTCACGCAGTCAAGAAAGACATACAGCCCATTCAGATATTCGCTGAAGATGATTTAATTCTGGCAGTGGAACCACAGCAGTGTGTCGATCATCATCATCATCATCATTTAATTCGTTGAAAGCAAACACAGAGCAAGTACAATTGTAGTTGCACGTGACAACAGGAACACAAGGCTAGAAAACTAGCACTTACAGTTGCCCTAGACTAGAAGTAATACAAACTATAAAACATAGGACGCAAGAAACACACAATTAAACAATAAAAATACATTCATAGAAAAGTGCTAAAATATTAAAACTGACACTAACAATGAACTTGGATGGAGTTACTGGCAAATGAGATGTTTAGACGGATCAACCAAACGGACTGTTCTCTCAAAGTCTTAAATGACGGTATTCAGCAGCTGACTGTATACTGCCATTACTTGCTTACTTAATTCAAAATACAATCGCTACAGTTCTGCAGTGAAATAAATGGCGTACATAAGGTCGGGACGGTACAGGTGAATCAGAGAGCAGAGGGCAAGTCCACTGCGCCACGACGTCGTAAGGTCAATCACTCGGACGAGGTTTCGATATGACTCAAGCTGGCGCTGGAACCACTTCAGCAGATTGTGGCCGTCACGAAGCACGTCTACAGCGTTCAAAACACCGGCAGTTACGTAGTATTTTCGAATTAATTACAACCAGAACACAGAAGGCTGGACTGCTGAACACACACTACTGTGACGGCCTCCATGAAACCAGCCATCAGTTGGATATAAAAGGATAATGAAATATTGTACAGGTGAATTTTTTTTATCTTCCTTAAAAAATAACACGGAAACAAAGGAATTACTTGATATCAAATATTTACCATACAATAATCCGCAACGCAAAAAGACATTGCACATGGAGATCCGCTTCTAATCTATGTATGACACACACCGACGCCCTCTAGCGACGATGACAAAACACCAAAAATTATGCGATACAGTGACAACTACTTGCCAGTCATCCGCGGTGAAATAGTTGCTCTTAAGCAGTGATTCCTGAAAGCAGTTAAAAAATTGCGTGTGCTTTGCATATCGCCATTGAATGAACTACCACACAACGTCACGTCTGCACCATTCCTTCGAGTTTTCTGCAGTTGTCTGAAGACTTATCTTTTCAGCTGTTCCTTTTCCAACTTCTGTTTGCCTGTGAAGTGACTTTGAATGACACTTTAATCACTTCTGTGACTTACTTACTTACATACTTACATCGTGGAATGATGTTAGTCTGGCAATGGCACAGTTATACTGGCTGCGTGGCTCAGTGGTAAGAACGTCGGTCTGTAGCTGGCGGACTTTCCCTGATCTACGCCTGATCCATGGTTGACGTGTGACCACTTCGTGGGTAAGGCGTCCGCTATGGGTCAACCAACTAGG
>Ga0056115_1000596_pt1 | contig 16274 bp, 9 predicted proteins | sample WorMetOlspDAHAB1_FD_77007 | JGI IMG/M metagenome (GOLD analysis project Ga0056115, IMG submission 77007) | Marine gutless worms symbiont microbial communities from Max Planck institute for Marine Microbiology, Germany - Olavius sp. DAHAB.1 ...
GTTTTCATTTCTCCTTTTTCTGCTACTTACAACGTCGCGGCATAAAGATTTACACCAGTGAAAACGCGGATCTGAAGGCCGCCGTCGTCGAACGATTCAACAGGACTCTAAAGACGAAAACGTTTCGTTATTTCACTCACGCGAATACGAGACGCTACCTGGACGTTCTCGACGACCTGCTGCATTCGTACAATAACACGCATCATCGCTCCATCGGGATGGCACCGTCCGAAGTGATCGCCGATAACGAAGACGTCGTCAGAGCTCGACTGTCATCCCGATAACCGAAATCGTGTCGGTAGAAGTACGGGGTCGGTTACAAGCTTCGCATAAGTATGCAACGTCAACCGTTTCGAAGGGATATCTGGGTAAGTGGTCCGAAGAAATATTCAAATCCAATCTCGCTTGCCGGCGGTACCTGTCACGTATAAACTCATGAGACCTTGCGGGAGAACCTATAAAAAGACGATTTTACGAGCCAGAGATTCAGAGAGTGTTAAAGTCTGACAACGAACGTTTCGTCGTAGGTCGCATACTCAAGACAAAGGAACGCAACGCGAGCATCCAAAATCTCGTATTGTGGAAGGGATATCCCAGCAAGTTCGACTTGTGGCCCGTTTTTGGGTGGACGAACTCGTGACGATATGAGTCGTTTTTATGTGACCTTGCGTTGGAACAGCCGTCTTGCAGCTGCTCAGAAACCGCCAGCCAAATGCGAAGCATCCGATTCACCAAATGACGTTGCATGCCACTTGATCCGAGTATCCGAAATTCTTGGGGTCAAAACGCATGAACGCTGTGTTAGAAGTGACAGGCGGCAGCTTTGCTCAAAAAGATCACAGGTGAGGTACACGACAGTTTTGAGCCATTCAGTGTGCTAAAGCTTGACAGGGTCTTTAGCAGTATGAAGTCGTGCACTGCAGCAAGATATAATGGCGTCGTTCCAGAGTTCTTGAAGAACATGGGTCCTAAAGCAAAACAATGGCTTACATTGTTTCTCTGTAATGTGGTTCAGGAGACAACAATTCCGCGTTCTTAGCTACAGGCGAATATTGCAGCAACACCTGTCAATCAATCAATCAATCAATAATATTTTATTCATCAATAAGCATCAATACTATTTTATTGTGGGCCCAAAAGTTGACCAGAGAGCTGGGCAACTTACATGTAGTCAAACTTGGTAAAGATTATTCCTTTGCAGCCAACTACTGCCCAATCTCATTGCTGACAGTGCGCTTTAAAGCCTTAGAACGACTTATTCTACAGCGCATCAATCCTCTGTTTGAAGATGTCATAGTGGCTAAACAAGCAGGTATTAGGGGAAATCGCAGCACCTGTGACCAAGTTCTTGCTGGCAACATATATTGAGAATGGCTACCAGACGAACCAGAAGACAGATGTAGTCTTTCTGGACTTGACGTCCGCATATGACACTGTATGGCACAAGAGATTGCTCTTAAAGGTCTAGAATTTTGCCTCGATGGGTGGTAGACATAATAGCATTGTTTTTGAAAGACAGACTTTCCGAGTTTATATCGGTAACAAATTCAGCTCCTGGATACATCAAAAGAACGGCTTACCACAAGGATCAGTTCTCTCTCCAAGCCTGTTCAACATCTATAGGCCTACATCAATGACCTACCGCTTACCGGTTCACGGAAGTTCATTTATGCCGACAAACACAGGGACAAGTTCACTGACATAGACGAGGCTCTGAACAATGACCTAATAGAGTTGGCTGTTTTTTTCAGAAACTGGCGTTTACAGCCAAGCCCAACCCAAACTATATCTAGTGTGTTTCATATGTACAGCGACAAAGCCCGTCAAGAACTGAGCTTCTGCCTTAATGATAGGATGATCCGACATGAACCAAATCCTGTTTACCTTGGAGTTACGCTACATAGGCCGCTGTCCTTCCGGGAACATTTACAGAAGACAGCAGCCAAAGTTGTTACACGAAGCAATCTTCTTAGTTTACTGACAGGTTAATCTTGGGGCGCATCAGCTGTAACACTTAGAACATCGGCTCTGGCACTGCGTTACTCTACAACAGAGAATGCGCGCCAGTTTGGTCAAGATCTTCGCATACTAAGCTGATTGATATGCAGGTGAATGAAACAATGCGCATAATCTCTGGTACATTGCAGTCAACTCAAATTCCTTGGCTTCCAGTACTTAGTTACATTCCTCCTCCACAACTCCGACGCGAAGAAGCAATATCCAAGTTACTCAACAATTTGGAATCTTACTGATAATATACCAATTTTCAGTGACATCTATCATCCCCCAAACGCTTAGGCTTCCATCAAGGCATCCAGTCTGGAGGGAAATCCATCAGCAGACACGACTACTTCAATGTCAAGTCGGTGGCGTGACGACTGGCAGTCGGCTACGGTGATCAACTCCTCACTGGTAGACGATCCCACAGTCCGACTTCCCGGTTTCCATCTTCTTCGACGCCAGTGGTCATTTCTGAGCCGTTTTTGGACAGGACAGGGCCACTCCGCCACTTCGGCATGTGTCGAAATAAAACAAATGAGGTCTTACAGACAATGAAATATGTGCCTGCGGCGACATCCAGACATTGTTACATATCATTTATTCCTGCCTGCTAACAAAACTCGACTGTGGTCTACAACGTCTACACACTGCAGACAAAGCTGCTGTTGATTGGCTGACATCATATGTTTCCTAGAAGCATACGAAACATTACATCAATTGCCGTACGGAATCACCTTCAGGCACAATACTGTCACAATGTTGTTCTCAAGGTACCGTTCTATGTGATATCATATTTTTCAGATATTTTCACATTTATTTAGAAAAATCAGCGAAAACTCCCATATCACGATAAATCTGAGCGAGTTGATTACAAAGTTTGGTGATAATATGTTTGCGTGCAGCAAACCCCTGTCACAGCACTCCGTGCCAGAATCAAGGAACGTGCACTGCTTCACGCGGTTATAACTTCTACAACCTACTGTGTGACGACGCCAACAAAGTATGTGACGACAATAGCATCCGCAGTTTCACATGCAAGTGTATCCCTGGATACCTTGGCAATGTCTGCGAGAAACGTAAGTTCACCACCGTACCAAGTTCACAATACTTTGTTTGGTATCAGTGTAGTTTAGGTGCGCCACCATAGATCTGATGCTTATTTAGCAGAACAAGTTCTGCTGAATAAGCGACAAATCTATGGTGGCGCACCTAAACTACACTGATACCCTTTGTTTTATACTCGAACAATCAAGTCGAAGTCTCCTTCACCGCTACCATGTTTAACAGTTATCACGCTTGCGTGTTGGTAGAGTGCATGACAATGGCCGTGTAGTGTTTCTCACACTCCACGGCGTATGCACACCTATGTTCGTGGGGTTGACGTTAGGCTGGCTAATTAACTAAGTAATGCCTCATTGTCGCACTTGTAACCGCGAGTGCCGCCTGTTGAAATCCAATGCATACCGGCAGGAAATATTGTGCCACAGAACTTCACTGGACATGAAACTATGAAATCCAAATTGTGCCTCTAGGCCTACAGGGGTTTCGGAAAAACGCTGTAATATTGCCGCACTTTTTAGGTGTATCGGCATCTTCAATAATCGTTAGTTTTTCGTACCGCCGCGACTGGATGCTATAAAATGTTTACAATGAGAGACATATACAAACCACCATCTATACCTTGCATCAAATTTTGTAGCATTTCTTTGAATGTCTTGACACGGGGATTTCGATTCAGATTTCATTAAGTGTACTGTAGTGTCGTGTGAATGCAATGTCAAAAAAATTTGCAGATGGTACACGTTTACAAATAAATAGCTATAGAGCAGAGGTGAAAATTTTATTCTGTTTTAAAAATAAATGGTAGAAGTTGTTTGCACATGGTGTGTGGTCACTTTTTCGTAAAATTTCAGCATTTCAAGGAAAACTGCGGAGAAATCTGGCGACTAATTTAAAAGATTGACACATTGCTATATATATTATATATTATGTAGAAATAAAATCATAACGAATAAATGCAAAAAAACTTAGCTGTTTAAAACAGTCTGTTACGACGATACGGCCTACATCACATAACAAAACACAGCAAAAATAAAACGTACTATTACTTTTGCAGCTCATCACCGTAGTGTTAACGTGCTCCTAAATAATAGCACTTTTTTGATTTTTGCCGTTTTAGTTGTGTGGTGTTGGCAGTGTCGCCGTTACAGACTCTTTTAACCATCCCACCGGCAACGGGGGAGGGGCCGGTAATTTACCCCTAGGGTGGTTTTTGCAAAATCTCACCTAGTTCCCAGCGGAATCTGACAGTTGTCTTCGTTACATTGTCACTGAATAACTTAGACTTCGGAGACAAGTGACGGATCATTATACCTATTTCCGGTTTTTCGGTATAGGTCAAAATTGAAGTTTTGTAAAACGGATTTTACCGCTGCAGACGTGACTAGCTATGAACGTAACGTTGACACATGTAATAGTTTTGAATGTTTATACGCTAGTTTACGGCCACATTACACATCAAAAACAACAAATATAGAAAAAGGTGATATTACGCGGCATGACATTGCCAAAGCGTCAGTGTAATGCTCTAACTTTTTTCTGATATTTGCTGTTCTTGGTGTGTAATGCGGCCGTAAACTAGTGTATAAACAGTGGTTGTAATTTGTACATTAATATTGGCTGTTTTGTTAGCGATTTTCGCTAGTGGTTAACTTCATTTACGTTAGTTTGTTAGTTAGGGTGTCGTAATTTCCGACGCTTAATGGTGTTTCAAAGTTTTGAATTTTTTCAAAGTTTTCGAAGTTTTCTAACATAAACAGATGACGAACAAACAAGCTCAAAGGCACTCAATGGAATGCAAAAATGGTGTTGTTGGCCACGCTTTCTACTTTAACGCTAGTTTTCATAATAATGAAATTCTAAATGACAGCCGCCATTATTTTGAATTTTGGTCAAACGACGTATTTGCTCACGCAATCTATTTCCTTGTAGTATATTGTACATTTGTTGCGTTATTTTAGCGAAATACGTCCATTCTAGGCGAAGTTATAACCATTTTTCCATATCCAAGATGGCGGCCGCCGCCACTTGGTTTTGGGTAGATGGCATAATTGGCCACGACATCCGATTTTGTTTGCTATTTTCGTTTTTGTACCAATGTAAAAAATTGAGCCAAATCCCTCATCCTTGGCGAAGTTATGGATATGTTTCCAAAATCCAAGATGGCAGCCGTCCGCCATTTTGGAATTGTAGTGACGTCACTTAAGACTACCCACGTTGAGTATTCGATAATATCATGAGTCTGTTAAATTTTCATTTCAATAAATTACTCAGTTTTGAAGTTATTAAAATTTTCATTTTTTCGGACTTGGCTTGGGATTTCTGAACCACGCCCTCTTTTTGAAGATTTTTGGGAAATTTGACCCCTAAATCTGGTCGGCCATCGTGCGGACCGCATAAAAGCCCATCCTTGCGTGATTCCACGTAATTTGAGCCGTTGTGCAAAATCGGCCGACGGGTCACTTCAGTAGGCGAGTCCGGGAAAAAAATAAAAATAAAAAATAAAAAAGAAGAGGCATTGTATTTCACGTATTTGGCCAAACGTTCCCTTGCGGCCGATTTGTACCAATTTTGGTTTACGAGTTTGTCTCATGGACGTAATCAATTGTGCAAAGTTTTATCGTAATCGGTTGAAGGGTTTGAATTTTGTGGGGGTCGAATTTTGGCCATTCCCATAGGAATGCGATGTCGCCGTTAACACTCCTGGAACTAACGTTGCGCTGTGATTCGCCGCAGAGTAGTATATAATAGTGTAGGCAACTGTGTTGGCGCTTTTTTAACATGGCCTTCACGAACCGGAAGTAGTAATGTCTCACCATCTATGGCACTTAGCAGGACCGTGTTAAGTACTATTTTATAGCTTCCGCGCGTGATAAATCCGATGATATGTATGCCAACAATGTGCGACAACTCGTTACACATTAAATTAAGCGTGATGTTTGCAAACCAGAAGTAGTTCTATTTAACGGTAGAAGTTGCTGTTTCCCATTGTTCATCTAAGCCGTATGTGTATGGCTTGGTTAGTTAGTTAGTTAGTTAACGAATAAGGCGTTAAGCCCGAAGGCTGCTACGCCGACAACAAAGTCGCATCTGTTATAGGAACGACAAATTATGTCGGGAAACTGCGGCTTAACAAAAACGGCTTCAGCCTCTTCTTGAAAGTCTGTAGAAATGGTCCTGAAGTGACGTGAAGTGGCAAACTGTTCCAGATGCGTGAAGCAAGCAGCAGTAGGAAACGACCTATCACCGACAGTGGACGGCCGAGTTGGCGGTACGATCAGTGCAGACATTGACGACGATCTCAGTCTTTGCCTTGAACTGATATCGGCTACACTTCGAAGTTCGTCGCAGAGATATTCCGGCGCCAGGTTATGCAGACAGCGGTAGACGAGGACCGACAGTTTGTACACGACACGCTGTGGTAATCGAAACCAGTGCAGGTCGCGAAGAAGTGGCATACGCTCTCGAGATTCCGTTTCGAGAAGATCAAACGCTCAGCAGCGTTCAAGACAGATTGCAGCTTGTCAAACATGTAGCTTGGTGATCCGGATTAAGTAGCTTTGCCGTAGTCCAGTCGTGACAGGACCAAATAGACGATCAGCGACAGCAAGAGAGGTCTTGTGAGAGATCACCGGATCTGGCGTTGTTTTACTAGCGATTTTCGCTCACGGGTTAACTTTTCAGTACTTTCACTAACGTTGAATGCGATTATTTTCATCAACAATCAAAATTCTGTCGTCGCCAGAACGTTAGTGAATGGTATCGTTGTATGGAGTTCGCAGTGCGACAGAACGGCGGACACATTGAACACATGTTCAGTTGACGTGCTAAGTATTAAAATGTTGACAATGTGTAGCTGTTTTGTAGTTGGTGTTTTGTTCAGTTTGTGATGCAGTAAAAGAACACGAACTGTTGTCATTCGTCACTTGTTATTGTTATGTCATTCGTTAGATGGCGCCATTTTATTTTCCAACACATACAAATAAATTGTGATATCATGTTTACAATGAAATTACCTTGATTTCTGCTAAATTTAGTGTGAATCTGACCAACATTTATAAAGTTACAAGTTGTAAAACTGTGGTCCGCTGTTTGGCTTTGTACAATGCTCTTATAACAACGCAAGCGATGCGGCGTCATTGACGTCATTCTTTAATGACATTCTTCTCGTCGTCGACTTCGCGCATGAAATGGCCTATATTTTGCCTATTTGTGGCGGTTTTGGGGGAATTTGACCCTTAAACGTGGTTAGCCGTGGATCGGACCTTAAAAAGGCACATCCTTTCATGATTGAGAGCCATTGTTCGTCAAAATCCATCCACGGGTCACTTCAGTAGGCGAGTCCGTTGAAAAAAATAAAAAATGGTGTTATATTTCACGTATTTGCCCAGAGGCATCCGTACGACCGATTGGCAAAAATTTTGGGTTACTTACTTACTTGTTCGTCTCGTGGACGTAATCAATTGTGCACTGTTTTATCGTAATCGGTTAAGGGGTTTGGATTTTGTGAGGGGTCGAAGTTTGACCATTGGATTGCGATGTCGCCGTTAACACAGGGCGGGACTACCGTACGCCTGTGATTTAGTTATTGCTGTTTTAGAGTGTCGGCTTATACAACATTCGGTAGACTGCATGCAGTTTTTTTATACATAATATTGGTGGTTTTCATAAAGTGTGACGTTTACAATAAAGTATCACGACGTTAACTATAGTCACTGCATTAACGATTGCTAGTGACATGCCTAGCAGTTCACCTCGTGGCAGAATGAGTTAATAATTCAGGTCACGTGAGCAGGGCCTTGTGAGGAACATGTAGGTGCTTTTACGCAGAAGCACGTTGACATTATGGCGATGTGCTTACAACGTAATAGCACCTTTTTGATTTTTACTGTGTTGTGTGATGTAGGCCATGTCGCCGTTACAAGACTGTTTTAAACTGGAACTTTCTTTACATCTATTATAATTAAAATTGACGAACGAGTGAAATTGGTTACAAACGATTTCTTAATCATTTCATATTCGTTATTTGAGTCTCATCACCCATGAAAAATGCCACTACGCATGAAAAGTTTAGATAACACTGTCACGGTTGTGTAAATATGCTACAATGGTTCCGTAGCTGAACACTTGCCAGAAAGTCAACGATAAGAACACATTCTATTTGTATGCTGCCTCAGTAAAATTTGCCAACCAAGTATTTATTGTCAATACGGCCGTACATTTAACTTTACTTTTTCTTCGGGGTTGATGGTATTAACCTCAAGAATTAACTCCACTCAGCACGGAAACCGCAATCCAGGTCCAAACTAACCGGTAAGGTTGCGAGAATTTCTTAGAAGCTCTTGCAAACCTAAAGAGCGGAGTTGCCTCAACCCTTCAGAAGACACGATGAGCAAACTAATTATCTGTGGCTGCACGTTGACCTAGCAGTGCAAAGAAGTTTCACTGTCTTCCCGCAGAGTGGACGAAACGGGCTCGTGCGAATTTTCATAGCAGTGAGATCTGTCTGTTAAGAGACACACCCAGTAAGGTGAGCAAGCGCAAGTTCTGCTTCCTTAGACCTAACACAAATCAGAATGAGGAAAGACTTAAATAACACATTTTGTTAGTTATCTGTGCATAGTTAAAACTGTTGTTCAATTAAGAGCCATGGAGGTTTTCTAGCAACGCAGAAGATAAAGAGGATGATATAGGATATGCGAAAACGCTATTGTACAATCACGCTTTCAAACGAATTTTGAACTCGTTAAAGGCGGGAAATATAAATAGTAAGCCTACTAATAGTGTATTTTTCTTTACTGGCTTTATGTGTATTGTAATTTTGGAATTTTTGGTTTATACACGTTTTAATATTAAAGAACTGTTATTGGCGATCCATGGAATTGCTGTCCGGGGAGGAATATCCCATGGGGAGGGGAGGAAGATGTCATGGATAGATGTCCGGATGGCAGGTGTCCGGGGCGGGCCGATTGTCCGGACACCACGTTATAAAACCGATAGACTCACCGAGACACAGACGAACAATGATTTTATAATCTGTCCAATGCCATTTAATGCACAAGACAGATAATTGGCAAAACCGCGTCAAATTGAGCAACGACACTCATCGCAGGAACACGGTCATGCATACGAATGTGACATAGAAATCCAACCGGCCAGTCAGCCAGAAACATCATTGTTTGTGATATCACAACGCCAGACATTAAGCGATTTCTACCAATCTTTGCATACGCATCGCCATCCTTTGCCCCAAAATTTTTATCCATCGCCTAGTTTTGGAGCCAGGGCCCTTAAATATTTTGGAGGCGACGAGAACTAAGAACTGCCGTCCACTAAAAGCTGTATATTTCATGGAAATTACGCAAGGGGTACACCCCCGGGCAAAGAAGTTTGACAGGGTGGGTTCGAATTTTGGGGTATTAGCCTCAAATCCCCTGATTCGGACCGAACTTCGCGAAAACCAGGGGTTTGGCCCCGCGGAACGAAAAATCACAAATCGGTCCACGAGTAGCCGAAATACCGTCTTTCCTGTCGATAATAACGCTTCTCACGGCTTGTACGTACAAGCCATGGACCTTGTCAATGGGAGTGGGCGATTTTCGACCCTCCACATATCCGAGACCCCTCAACCGATTTTCATGAAACTTGAAATATATAAGTACTTCCCGGATACGACCTTGCATGCAAAATTTCAGGGGGCTACGTCGACGTGGGTGGTCTAGGCAAATAGCCAGTTTGACGCATGAAAGTTTCTGTCCTTTTTTCGTTTCATCGCCACGCCCACAGGTCGCATCCCTGGACACGCCCTAACGCACAGTACGTCGTTATACGTCGTTCTGGCCAAGGTAGTGCGTTTTGAGATGAAATTTGAAATTTGACCCCTTTACTTCAAAAAACGTAAAAATTGGGACTTTAAGCTGGCGGTCAATGAAAACTTGTAGTCGTCCTAACTCTGGAACGGTAAGTCTTATCCAGTTCAAACTTGTTACAGGGATTGGGCACCAAAGTGGCATCAAGTGACATGACTCCAAGGTCAAAAGGTTAGAGGTCAAGGTCACAACATCACGTAACGTATCTGGGTATAAATTGCAATAAGTCAGTACTGGGTGGCCGTATCAAGTTCATACTTGGAAACTAACATGAGGACGACCCGCAACGAGTGGGGCACAAATGGTTGCCATGGCAACGCCGGTTGCCTAGCAACGGGGCTACTAAATCTGAATTTTATGATCGAATATTTCAAAAATGAACTCGTCTATAAACTTCCAAGTAGGCATATATATTCATCACGACCTCTGGGTCACGTGACCCAATTTTTGGGGAAATAGGTCAAAGGTCGAGGTCACAAGAGCAAATAATGTATATAGCTAAAGTGTGCCTTAACTCAGTACCGGATGGTCCTATTAAGTTCATACTCGAGGCTGGCATTAGGACGACCCCCGACGAGTGGGGCACTAAACGGTAGCCATGGCAACACCGGTTGCCTAGCAACGGGGCCACGAAATCTGCACTTATGATCGAATATATCATTCCGCAAAGGCCTATATACTTAAAAATAAGCACATATATTCATGATGGGGTTCTGGTCACATGACCCAATTTTGGTATAAATAGGTCAAAGGTGAAGGTCAAACGGGCACAATGTATACAGCTAAAGTGTTCCATAACTCAGTACTGGGTGATCATATCCTATTCATACTTGGGTGGTAACATTTGCGTCCAAGCACAAATATTTGGATACGAACAGTTTGCCATGTCAACGCCCGTTGCCTAGCAACGGGGCTAAAAATTCTGGGCTTTATGACCAGTTTGACCACGTATTGTAGTATTACAAACGTCTCAAATTGGTGTACATATTCACCACAAGGCCCCTGTGATGTGTACCATATTACGTTACATGATACATCCACAAAGGTGCCCTGGTTGTAAATTCACTAACAATCTTTAATGAAGTCACAATGCCTATTGTTAACGTCGTGACACTTTACTAAAACGCAAACATTATATTAAAAAAACTGCATACAGTCCTACAGTTCTATCCTATGTTGTATAAGCCGACAGCAAAAATTAAATGTTATAAATTATAAGCATGAAACAAATGCGCTAGCTTATACATTTAAAGCTGGCAGTTGGCAGATTTAAATGTGCTAGCGCATATACTCATGCTTACAATTTATAACATTTAATTTTTGCTGTTTTTGAGCGTCGCTTATACAACATAGGATAGACTGTGTGCAGTTTTTTTTCTGTATAATACCAATTGTATTGTGTGCACCTCAAATAGTTAGAATAACTTGTCAACATCTTGAAGTATTGTCACGTAAAAATGTCCGCACAATTGAAATGAAACTGAAACAAAACAGTTTCAAAACAGTTTTGAAACTGTTTTGTTTCAGCCAAAACAAAATGTCAGGCCGCTGTTTGCGCGCCAAATAAGACGAAGGGTTGCTATGACGTATACGTGACGTCGTCGCAGTCAGAGCGCGTTGCTGTAACGCGTTACTTTACGGAGTAACTACGAGAATAACGCGTTACATCCTCCTGAAAGTAACTCCTCCAGGAACTAGATACTTTTACCGAAACTAGTAACGCATAATGATCTCCGTGTTTGTTGAATAAAGTTTGATTGACAGCATCATAGACAGCAGTTTTACATAAACAGCGAATACCGGCTGTGATTGGCTAAAACAGTTGAAACGTTTTACGGCTTTTTGGTTTTGGGCTGAATGAAACAAAACAGTTTCAAAACAGTTTGAAAGCTGGTTGTTTGTTTCAGATTGATTTCAGTTGTGCAGACAGTTTACTTAAATAAGAATGTACGCAAGTTTCTCGCTTGATGCACAAACACTGGTTCTTGACGTAAGGTGTTTGCCTGAGGCAAGGCTGACAATAATGAGCCAATGTTATGATTTGTAGTGGACCCGTGTTATTTTTCCCCATGTTTGAATGGCGCAAATTGCAAGAGGATTGATGACCGCAACCGCATCTGTTACTGCGCGTATGGCTATATTGGCGTTGACTGCCAATTCGGTAAATACATTGGTGTTTATCATTACATGTTTAACAATAGCCGAATTCAAATTAAATGTCATTATGTCTTTTAAAAGCCACCGCACATGCGTGTGATGTTATGCTTGATAAAAACGACGACGATTTGGAAAATACAATGACACTTTATTATAGTTTTTCGCGTCTCGCGATACGTTACGGTAACAGTTCACTTATACCCAAACCCGTCAGTCATAACATGCTGGAAATATTTATACTTATTAGAAAATGAATGCACACGACTAATGACAATTTTATGAAATATCTAGTAAAACAAATGAAGAAAACTGCAGTACGCAGTAACTTACAAGTCAGTACACAATAACTGAAACAGAAAGAAAGACAGACCGGAAAATAGTATCCCGGGCGACCTTTACGGAAAAGCACATTGACGACCAGAAAGTCCCACACGAGACGACAATGTTCTCGGAAAGAAGTCGAAGCAGAAGACTGGCCGACTGACCGGCGCGCAAACGTCGACGTAACTGGAACGGATTGCGAACGGTCGCGTGGACGTAGTATGACAAACAGGTGAATGCTGCGATTCGCGTAGACGTTGTGGGAAACAAAGAACAATAACGCACTGACTGACTGATGAGCAGACGGCATTGGAACCGGAAAAGCAGTGGTTCAGATGTTGTCGATGACCAAGGCGGAAGGATTCCAGCGAAATGGACAACGGTTGTGACGCTCTGACCGTTGTAGTGACGAACAGGCGAAAGCACGACTGGCACAGCAAATGTCCGTTAACATAACCGGAACTGACTATCAACGTGTCGATGTAACGGACGTTGTATATGTAACACACGTGCCTGACGTCAGAATAGACAAGAACAGCAGATTCGAATGCCAGACAGCAGCACGTGCATCTGCAGATTACACTGATTTTTCGCAGGAAGTCAGAAACGTCACCAGCGACAACCGATCACCAGAGGCGGTTGCCAACTACCAACGACGAAAGAGACCTACCGGTAAATAGAGTGCATAAAATAAGGTCATTATATTATAATTACGGAACAATTAGTACGACGTAAATATCATTGGATGGCTTCCAACCAGCTGAAGTTGATTGCGGACAAGACGGAACTTCTATAGGCTGGGTTGAGTTTCATTGCTGAAGTTCACCTCGGTAGTAAAGGTCCGTCGGTTTAGATTCGCTTAGAAACTGCTTCACCGAGCGACCTGGTCCATGTTCTAGGAGTGACAATTACGTCTGATCTGTCTATCGATGCGCACGTTGGTCGTATTTGCTCAGAGAGCTTCTGCGTGTTGTGCCAACTTCGACGAGTCAGACGATCGCTGGACGCGGACTCCGCTAAGAAGTTTCTCCACGCTTTTGTTATGTCTCGTGTGGACTACTGCAATAGCCTGATTGACGGGTCCAAACTAAGTGACCGACGGGCTACAATGGATTCTGAATGCAGCAGCGCGACTCGTTTGTTGGACTTGAAAGTTCGACCGGGTCTGTCATCTCTGCTGCACAACAATCTTCACTGGCTCGACGTTCCAGAGCGTATCAACAAGCTGAACGTTACGGTGCATCGCTGCTTGCAGGAGAAAGCTACGAGATACCTAGTCGACTGTTTCACACCAGTTTTGGGAGTCGATGGCCGTCGACAACTACGCTCAACCAGTCGACACCACTTTACTGTGCCACTGCGTTACCGAATGAGCACATTCTGGCGCCTTCGGGCCTTTTTTGTCGCCGTCCGACTTCGTGGAACTTTTTGCCGGATTGTTTGCGTGTTCCAACACTGAGTTTTGAACGTTTTAGGAGACAACTGAAAACGGAATTGTTTGCGAGTTATTAAACATACTAAGCGCTGTAGAGATGTTTCATAATTCTGGGCTGAATAAATGCTCGATTGACATTGACATTGACATTGACATATCATATCGCCTGCCTATTTTGCGGTAGCATGTACGCTGGTTCTCACTGAACAACTAGCAAAACGTAAATAAAAATCACATGCTAAGGTATATACACTTCTACTGAAACATTTCTATATGGGAGTTAGTCAACCACAGCGCATCGTGACTGCTATTCGGCGCCATAGAAATAGCCTACTCTTACTTACTTACTTACTTACTTACTTACGCTACTGAACTCCTTTTAGAGATTAGACGCGACTTTTGGTCTACTCAGAAAATCAGGGATTCTTACGTTGTTCTTTTCTGGACTGTGTAATTTAGTTGTAGGCCTACTGTTGTAATTCAAGACTCCAACGAAGTAAATTCTGATTGCGGTTATCCATGCGTTGTAAAATCTGTCATTTATACTGAAAGGACTAAAGAAATCTGGCAGTGTGAGAATAGGTTGAGTAGTCAACCTACATTTAATATATCCAAGCTAACTTCACTCCTTTCGTAAGCATGTCCAGGAAGGAAGCTGAGAGTTGAACAAAGTGCTGTACAAATTTCCGATAATAATCCGCCAAGTAGTTGCTGCAGTTTACAGCGGTTTGTGGGAATCGGAAACTCCGCAAGAGTAGCTACTGTAATTGCTCTTGGTTGTACCTTGTCTAAACCGATATAATGTTCAAGTTAGTCCAATTTGGAGTCTCCGAATTCACATTTAGACAGGTTCAGAGTGATATCAGCGTGCTCAACACGTTGAAACACAAACGAGTTCTGACGAAGATGATCCTCTCAGGTCTCACTGAAAATAATTACACAAATTACGCAGCACAAAACGATTCACAGCCAAACAAATACTTATTCACTAGGCGTGAGAATGTGGCGGGTGCATTACGTAAACCGGACGGCATACAACGCCTCTGGAACTGTTCAAATGGTGTTACGAACGCGGAAGTATGCGGGACGGATCGTCCAACAGGACAAGCGCGTCATACGTATCTTCGTAAGATATTTTTCTTGTCATTTACGATCCAACAGGTCATCCACCCGATGAAGCGGGTAGGGACCTGGAAGAGTGACAACGTTCAATTTTCGAAAGTCGGTATAACGGAAGTGATCCGTCAGCCTTCGCCACAAACAGTATAATTGATGACCACTGACTCTCCGATAATTCCCTATTTTGTAAGCTCGACTAACTCCTTCAAAAACTTGGACTTTCAGGATTCAAACGATACGGAACCAAACGAATATCAATTTGGTGCCGGGTATAATCTCAATGTGGTGAACCGCGTGATTTGGTCGATCAGGCTTCTCAGAGAAAATGCTGGCATCCACAGACGCAGCAGATATTTGACATCAGACGTCTGTTCTAGTGTCGCATGATCTAACGATTAACGAACTGTGAGAGAATAGAGATATCAGAAATAATGTGAAGGAGATACGTCGAAAACCAATCCGATCAAGAAACAACCTTGGATCACGCTCAGAATATCCCATCAACAAATTCACACTAAAAAGCGACGCGTTGTGTGACGTTCTGGCGATGCAGAAATAACAAATTACGACGATTGTATCATTTGCACTTTTCCCGCCTCAGAAATAACCTATATTGCGTCGGTTGGGTGTTAAATCCTACTCACTCACTCACGCTGCATCGAAGCTTGAAGCACAGTAATTGATTACGGCACAAATTATGTCTCTCAGTAAATATTTAATATCAGCTTAACTGAACTTCTAGTGCTTCCTTCAAATTCAAATTTCAGAAAAAAAATCAAACCGCATTGACGGGTTTTGGTGCAACTTAATAATAAATCGGAAGCGGCTAACTTTTGTGGGACACCATACATGTATGCATTTTAACTAAAGTCCTTTTGACATCCGTGAAATAGCAGATGCCTGTGCGGCTAAATGTTTCCAATATCGCATTGTCTGGCCACTTCAGAATTGTCCAAAATGCAGAATGTCAAAACAATTCCGTTGTTGCGGTTTGGGTTGGCTTCGAGGCGATGATTTCGGCGTTGAGTTTGAAGGTAGGCCCATGCACAGTTTCATCATCAATGTTACAGTCCTAGGAAGTAGGCATAGGAGGCCTGTAGACTGATCTGAAATACTACTATATAAAGTGTCGTTCATCGGTTGAGAAACGTAAATGTCTGCAAGCATTGTCAAAGCGACTCTTGAAAATGTTCAGTGTCGGAGCCTCAACCACTGATTCAGGCAGTGAATTCCACAGATTGACAATTCTGTAACCGAATGTATTGGAACGTAGACATGTACGGCAATTTCGCTTCTTCAGTTTTCTGCGGTGA
>Ga0056115_1000598_pt1 | contig 16247 bp, 10 predicted proteins | sample WorMetOlspDAHAB1_FD_77007 | JGI IMG/M metagenome (GOLD analysis project Ga0056115, IMG submission 77007) | Marine gutless worms symbiont microbial communities from Max Planck institute for Marine Microbiology, Germany - Olavius sp. DAHAB.1 ...
AACATGATTTCATCAGATGCGTTGATTTTACCCATATCGCAGCTTCAAACACAGCAAGCGATGACGTCACAAGTTAGGTCACACATAGAATATTTAATACAGACTTATTAAATCTTGTGCTCATTTTGTAATCGAAATTGGTGAAAAATCTAGCCTTAATGGCAGGTTTTAATGCAATTTAATGATGATTCGTCATAAAGTACGTGACTTACTTCTTTGGACCACCCTGTATATATGTAGCAAATTTTAACAAAAGCATAAACCGAGATTTAAATGATAAAAATAAAACTCAACAGCCTTATATTTCCCTATATCGTTATATAACAGCATGTACACGACTTCAACCGCTCAACTGCACTCGAAATTGGTGCGTTATAGGCCTACTAGAAACGGTGCAAAAGCGGACTTCTACGCTTTTTCCACAAGTAAAAAATCATCAGTTGCTGTGTGCGAGACAGTATTGGCATCAATAAACCATTAAAATGAGTTTAATCAACCGCGACAGTGGAGCGAAAAAATCTAAAAACATCTGTAAGACCCATTAGTTCAGTGCTTGCGAGTGAGGACACTGACCGCGGCCGCTAGAGGGCGACCGTCGCCGACGCTCCATAGCTATTTCACTTATTGGGCGGAGTCGTCCTTCTTAGCCGCTGCGTGGCTATCCATATCCTTTGATCAGACTATGCAGTCTATGGTGGCTGCGGTGTGACATATCAACTGCGGGTGCTGGTGTAGAAGTGCATGTAACTGCTCCATAGAATAGCTGGGCTAGGGTTAAGGGTTATGGTAAGGGTAAGGGTAAATACACTGGCAACAGGACAACTCGCCGACAAACCAACTTGCGGTCAGTCAAGTTGCGGACTGGTCAACTCGCGGACTAGTCAACTCGCCGAAATGTTTGATTTAAAATTTGGAGTACATATAATAGCTCTAAGTGTTATTTCAGACAGATTACATTATTTATACACTACCAGTATTTGATAGGGTTAGAGTTAGGGGTTAGGGGTTAGGTTTAATGTACAAAGATAGTAATTCCATGATTTTTAAAACTTCGTTGTCGACAAGTTGACCAGTCCGCGAGTTATCCAGTCCGCGACTTGACTGACCGCGAGTTGGTTTGTCGGCGAGTTGTCCTGTAAGCAATACACTCACACTCAAGTAGCGATTCTATTGAGCACTTATGTGCACTACACCAGCGCCGAGACGTGTTGGCTAAATTATGTAGAGATGAACCAATATGATTTGTTTGTTGGCAAAAAAAAATTACATGAAAGTTCCACCAGACGTAGAGGTAACAGCCTGGATAAGCTCCGCCACACCAGATCTGTTGCTTATTCAGTAGAACTTGTTCTGCTGAATAAGCGTCAGATCTCGGGTGGCGGAGCTTATCTACACTGTTACCGATGTAGATGTAGCGGAATAGCAGGTGCAGGCCTAGGCCTCTGTTCGCCTTATTTTACACTTTTACATATTTATGTAGTGAATTATTCATATCTAAATACCTCACTATGACTTCTGGTTCCTTGTAACTGAGCATGAAAATCATATATAATGTCTTGTGGGTTTCCTGCCAGCATTCATCCAGTCTACGTTTAAAGGTGTTAGTATTGTTGTTGTAACAATATAATAATTTAGGTAAACTATTCCATGCGATCCACTGCTCTATTAGTGAAATAGAACTTGCGCAGGTCATATTTAAAACGGGATATGAAAATTCTTAAGTCATTACCAATGGTTGCTTGAATGCCAATTATATCAACATATGTTTGTGTTGTATTTTCCAGGTTTCTATCACGTCTCCTCTTACTCGCCTGTAATGCAAGGTTGACATTACAAGCTATCAAACGGTCATTGTAAAGAAGGTTTTCAGTGCAGGTATCAACTTTGTTGCTCTTTTCTGTACCTTCTGTAATGCCTCTATATCTCCTTTTATGAAAGGTGACCAGACAGGACAACAATAATCTAAATATGATCTGCCATACCTTTATATAATGCAACAGAAGTGGAAATGTATACCATGTCTATATAGTTTCGATTTATTAAGCCTAACATTGTCTGAAGTTGGCTGGCGGATTGCCGTCCCCAAGATCCCTTATTTTGGCCCTGTTAATTTTAATCAGTAGATTATACTGTTATCATTTTCTTTGAATGGATACTAGACAACTGCACAGCTCTACCGTTTTTCTTGGAGCTATAATCCCAGTATGTTGTTTACATTACGGTATGGAGAAACATGTAATTGTTTTGATGAAAAAAGTTGCTTAAATGGATTACTCATCTATTTCACACACTTTATCTTTTATTTAAGTTATAAAGCTTGCATTTATGAGCTTTGTTTAGCAAAATACGGTAGATTAGACAGGGAGGTGAATAACTTAGTTGACCCGGGAATTGTCCTTGGTGGGAAGTAGTCCTTGATGTACATTCAACAGTGTTCCATATTGTGAAACATTTGTATGTAAAATATAAACAAACTACAAACACAGTATCTTTCATAATGATCCACCTCCGAAATGACATATATTGTGTCGGGTGGGGCGTTAAGCTCTACTCACACTCATCTACCATACTGATATTTTGCCATAGTCCCTCATTATATGTTAAGGCACGATATAGCCTTACTGTGCTGAAAGTGCCATTAAACCCCAATTATTCAGTCCTCACTGTCTGTTACCCAGGTTCTGTGTTAAGGTGAGGTTAGATGGGGCGCGGAAGTAGGGAACTCTTTCCGTAGCTGATTTACAGTTGCAGCCAGTACATGTGTGAAGAGAACACAAAATTTAATGTTTGTGTGGTTTTCCCTGGTGTCTTTGCCGTAGTGTTTGTCTGTCAACACGATCCACTTTGAGCCCGCAATGTCGTCGAAACGCAGCAGTCGAGGCTCGGCCGTGAAACCGCCAATTCTGCCTGCGGTGGCAGCGGTGTCCGCGTCGCCGCTGCCGACGCACCGCGGCAGCATGGAACTGTTCATGGAGTGCTTGGACGAGGACCTTGCGCCGTCGCAGAAAGAGGCCGGTCGCATTGCCGAGACCGAGTATCGGACGGCCGTGCTGCGTGTCGAGACCGCGAAATCGGCGGCTGGGATTCCTGCCCCGGATTCCCAGCCGAAGACGCGTCGTGCCCGATCCGGCTCCACTACTCTCGGCACCAGAGCCCTGGTCGTTGCTCCTTCTGCGGGTCGCGCTGACATCGCCCCGGCGATAAGGAGTCGCGATCGAGGTAGAGGTCGTGGGTCATCAGTCAGTGCTGCGAGAGCATCAGGCACTAGGAAGAAGGTGGCCTCGGGTACGTTGGCTCTGTCTTTCAAGTTTCTCGGTGACTTTTTGTAATTACCGCACTGCATATTCTTGAAATGTTCTATTGCTTTCTTTCCATTACTTATTTCAGAGACAATTGTCATGAAATTGATCCTTTATATTTCAGCCAGCCATTTTGTCTTTGAGTGCTGTTGGTTGGGCTATGTAGCCTGTATAACAACATCCAGTAAAATTAGCCTTCATCTTGAAAGATAATAAACTTGAACGCTGATGCTAATTTGTCATTCTTCATTATATGTAATTTTTTTGTCATGTGTTTGGTTTGTTTATATATGATTAGTTTAGAGTAGTTTACAATTCTGACAAAGATAGAGTAGGATAGAGTAGAATAAGGTATCATTTAATCACTTAATCGGTATGTATTCTATTACGCCTGGCCCAAAATCTGCCTGGGCCCGGAGCGTAAAATCTAGCCTGGTAGGGTTAGGGTTATGATTAGCGTATAGTTAGGCATGTACATTGCATACTGCTATCAACATGAAAAAACTAGCATCAGTATTTACTATTCTACACATTTTAGTAGCACCAAATTAAAATAAGTGAAAAAATTAATGCAGTAACAAGAAGAATTTTAACAATAAATCAGGTTAATAAAAAATTGTAGCAAATTGTTGTAAAAATCAGGTCAAGCATAGAATATTCTTCACTGGAATGCAGGAATAATTGATTAATTATATTAACCCCAAATTGATAATTTCAATCCCGGATCAATGCTAGTTCACTTTACTCGACACAGATGGTTAAAAGTCCCGTTGTGATGCAGATGAAGAAAGCTCAGACGTCATCATACTGGATGATGACGATGATGACGCTAGCGCTGCTCACAATAACCGGGCGGTTTCGGCATTGTCTAATTTCCCACCGTCAAATAACTCGCCTCTGGCGGCCGTTACGGCACCAGCGTATTTCGCGGCCAGCGCGATGCACGGCAACACCTCGGCGGTAACGGTGGGTGGCCAGCCGATGGCGCCGCAGATGCTTTTCACCCTGCAGAATGGCCATACGTTGATGATGCAGCCGTCGCAGCCGTCAATTGTTGCAGGTGCTCGGTATGCGCCGACGATGCAGCTCATCAACCCGGTCGCTCTGGCCACGAACGCCGTTGCTCAGCCACAGCAGGTTACAAAATCTTCTAATAATCATAGTCATAGTTGTGGAGGTAGTAGTTGGTTGGCGCTGTAGCTCCGTGGTTTGGACGTCTGTCTTTGACTTGCAGACTTTCCCTGAGCTGTGCCCAATCGGTGGTTGACAGGCGACCACTGTGGGTAAACTGTCTGCTATGGGTCAGCGACCTACGCCCAACTCAGCCTTACGTCCCTCCGGGGCAGTAAATGAGTAGTAACCCATGTATTTACATGGATTATGGGGGTGGCGACAGTTAAAAGTGACAGACTATGGCTACGTATGGCTGAATGGCTGCGGGCCAAAGTCTGTGTCTGCGGGTTGAGCTGCGTCCTAGACTGAACGTCGGCCCTGTCTGTGACACACAAGAGTCGCTGAGGTGGGATATGTGGCTTGCAACACTATATAAGTGCTAGTAGTATATATTTAGTAACTTTGTCCTGTCACTTTCCAACCTGGGCAAAACAATTTCCTTAATCTCGGGAGATGACTTTATGCTTATAAGAGTTTCAGTGATAGTGCAGTGCTTTAACGCTGCATTGTTACATGACAGCTTGCCGGTCCCTGACTGCACGGACTGATGATCTGTGCCCAGTTTTGTGTGTCTCACTTTTAAACTCCCTTGGGAACATGTCTACCACAAGTTAAAAATACTTCTGCTACATATGGTACATGTACTACTACTTTACTGATAATAATACTAAGACTAATGGAAATGTTGGTTTCTGCAACAGTGGTTTAAGTGGACTATGCTAGAATTTCCATGAAGTATGCCCATTAGCAAAGAATATTTGTTTGTATTGTTTCTAGTGATACATATTTGCGAATGCGGTGCCATTGGTGCGGCATAATTTCTTTAGCGGCATTAAATTTGTGACGGCATTACATTTTTTAATCGCAATTAATTGTTTTCATGTCATCGTGCTAAATAACGCGTTAAATCAAAAACTCTAAATTAAACTGAAAAAAAATTAGTGTTTATGCGATGTGTTTGTGAAACAGAGCGGATTGCCTGCCGGTGCAGTTAGCAGCAGTGTGTCACCGAGAATTCTTTCGCCGGCCGTACCTCGACTTCAGCACATGACTAGTCATCCTGATCGCACCCGGGCATCCATGACCTCGTCGGTAGGCCCGTTGATTGGCATTAGGTCACAGCAGAGTAAGAAGTTGTCATCAGCTGCGATAAAGCCATCGGTGCCTATCTTGCCGAACACCGCACTGCCACCTCTGCAGCCCAAAGGCAAGTCGCGGCTCTTGGTTGCCCATTTGCGTATTTTTTCTCGCATTCATCCAGTTTTCAGTTCTGTTAAGATGGTGACGGGGTTCCCGCGTCAGTCTTGAATTCAAGGGCTGGCGTTGAAGTTACCTTAAACTTTACAACACTCCAAAGGTCCTTGAATTGTTTCTGAAAATGACAAGAAGTCCTTGGAAAAGTTTCGGAATGTAGCTCTGGGAGCCAATCAGACGTACAAAATGAAAATGGATTAAAAATTAACAGCAACCGCGTTTGGTTACTTACTGTGATGAACCCATGTGGGGTAGTGACTACTGTTTCAGTATGATATATGTTGGTGGCTTGTGGATCACGAGCCTTGAATTTGGCTTGAATTCTTGAATGAAAAGTCTTGAATTAAAAGTAAAGGCACTTATATAATGCCACAAGTCAATCGAACTAGACTGCAGCGGCACTCCGCATCACAGACAGGAGTCAGCATTCAGTCTATTTCACAGCCCATGCCCTCACAGAAGTACTTTGGACACTGTGGCCATGCAGCCACACGCACAGTCCCAGTCTGCTGTATAATGGTCTCCACTCCCCTCCTCCCATAATACATGGATTACAACTCATTTACCGACCCCAGAGGGATGTTGTGTTGTACAGTAGGTGCAAGAACTGTGCAACTGAATATTTTTGGTGTTCAGGGCTAAAGGCTGTTCCAGCTAAAGTGAAGACATCGAGATCATCATCCTCATCGTCAGCAGCAGCAGCAGCAGCCACGGTGGGTGGCAGTAGACCTGCGAGAAATAAACGAGTCGCAGCTCTTCGACACACCGTTATCGGCCAAAACATCGACCTGACGAACGACGATGCAGACGGAGGAGATGACAGCGATGTTGCATGGCGGTCTGCCGCTCCCGTTCGTGGCGTGAGACGCGGAGGTCGCAGTGGCAGAGGCCGCGGACGACCAAAGCTGCGTGCCGCGCCTGCGAGGCAGCCCGCTCTCATCCAGCAGGGTACCGCATCGTCTGTGTCGCTGCTTTTCGTGGCATTGTGTAGACATTTTTTTCACCTGTCAATTTTTTGCCATTTTTCACCGTAGTTGGTAAGCCGATGCATATTGACGCCTGCTAAGAAACGGCTTTGTTGTTGATATTTTTGTGATAGTCACTGCTACTAGTGTTGGAAAGTTATGTCGCTTGTTAATTGGAATCGCCAGAAATGGTAAAACCCCATCGTTGGAACTAGATTGGCATGTTTTCCATAATGTATTTATGGAATTGTAGTTTTCCGATAACTTTATGAAGTTTAATAGAAGATGACTTTTTTTGTGTTTCGTATTTTGCGCTTCTCTTTTGGTTTTGTGCATCGCTCTGTAATTGTTTCTGTTTGAGAAATTTCAGAAGGTAGTTTTTCGTATAGCAATCCACAGGCTGGATTAGTTCACACATAGTTAATACAAATTATACAAAACTAAACTAATGGAATGAACGAAAATCTAAGCTTGCAGTTCCAAGACTGAGTGATTTTATACAGCTAAACGTTGGCCTAATTTTAATGGCTTAAATGGTATGAGATAAAAAGAATTTCGAAATTTTACATGAGAGTGTAATTTGTTACTTAATTTTTATGCATTAACATAATGTGTACGTCTGTTACACATACCAATAAAAGGTGTTTGATTACACACAAATCAAGGTGTTTGATTACACATATTTTCTGTTTGTTCCTTGACAACGTATGGGCTCGGTGACCAGTGGTGATAATTTTAAAACGATAGTAGCGACTATCACCTTAAAATGTGTCATTACTTATACCTAGGTCAACTCGACCTTTCACGCTCTGTGGGATGGTAAAATGAGTATCAGCCTTAATGGCTGAGTAATAATACAAATGATTGGTGTATGTTTGGCCTATAGCAGCCTGCAGGTGTACTCAGAGGTCAAGTTTGCAGCTTGGCCTATGAGTTGGTGGCCACCTGGCTCTGACCGACTTTCGCTCAGAGGACCCAGAGTTAACTGTCGTACACGGCTTTTTGCCGTAGCACTATAAATATCGTCCTGGTTATTATGATTATGAGTGTGATGATGATGATGATGGTGGTGGTGTCTGCGGCGGCCGTCGTGGTCGTCGTGGTGGTGGTTGTTGTTGTTGATTTTTCAATTGACTTTTGGTGGGATTTTTTGTGTTCTGCTTTACAGCACCACCTTTCAATGCGTCCAAGTACTATAGCCGTCAGAACGGAAATATAAACTACCAAGAGAGAAAAGTCACCACAAACTTTAAGGTCGGTTATTTTGCAGCAGTAATATTGGCAGCTTTATGGTCACCGTAGTTAGGTAGTGACAGTAGAATATTATTGTCATTTTTATCGTTTTGTTCGTTTGCCCTTAGTAGTTAATATCCAACGGCTATAAACAAGAACCTGAAAGCAGAAGTTTGAATGACTCCGAAGGCACTTTTCAGACAGTGACCACAGTGTCAATGTTAAGTGTTGAGATGAGCTTGTTTGGGTATATTCTCTCGTATCGAGTTGGTGTGTTTTTCCCTCGTTGCTCTTTTATGTCTTCCACTTCAGCTCCTTAACATTTTCGCATTATTGTATGCTCCAGCGCGTAGTATTAAACAAGTATGTCACTGATGTTAATTTTTAAACCACACTGTAATTTCAAAAGGCACGACAAGCTAATTATCCCAAAAGTGCCGTTACAAACCAGCGAGACAGGTGAAGCTCCAGCCGCAGATGTGCCCACATGTCCACACTCAATGGTATAGCCAATCCTTTTTTTACCTAGGAGGTTTACATTCTATGTCCACACTCGATAGCCCTAGAGTGACGTCGTACAGTAATATTTGAAGTTAGCTGTTTTCTGTGCTATAGCCATAGAGTGTGGACATAGAGTAGTTCATTGTTTTTAACGGTTGTATGAATGTTAGTGACATCATTAGACAGCATTATTTATTTGATAGAGATCAGAAACGTGTGTCTCTGTCTCAGTTTTTGCATGACTCTATCTTTGAGGGACGCTGCTCATCAATCTCCATATTTTTTGACAAGTGGCGAAATTTTGTGCATTATAAACTGGTTAGCAACTGGTTAATTCTGCTTCTGTTCTTTTATTTTATGCTTGTGTTGCGTGTGTAACTATGTATTAGTGTAATGTGTCATGTACTCTGCGTACGATGTGATAATAAATAATAATAATAGAGTGTAGTACATGGACCTAGCCGTAACCCACTGCAGACAAGTGCACGTGGCTCTTGCTGGAGCCAGAACTATGTGATCAAAGCGGCCACCACAAGCTGAGGCCATCAGTGGCCCACCGCTCAACTCGTAACATGGTGTGTGTGTTTACATGTACACGTGTAGTGCTCGCAGTGCACCTTGTCTCTGTCCACAAATGCGCAACTGATGTCGCACATTCTCTCACATTTCATCAACAAGTCGCCGACGAAGTCTCCGTCGAACTTTGAACTGACGCGCCTCACGAGCTGCCGACTCTGCAGCGAGAAGTTCAACTTTGCGAGTCCGTTTGATCTCCAGCGCCACGTGCAGAAGGTAACGGCAGTGTTGTAGTGGTGCCAGTAAATTCCTTAATTGGTTCAGTTCGTACATTTATATTGCACTGCTCTAACAGCCTAGGCAGTCATGAGTGCGCAGTCAAATCACGCCCATAGGGAAAACGGAACAGCGATGTTTTCAGTCTGTGTGTGGTGCAGCGTTTCGTATATGGGTATGTGATATGGGTAAAGTAAGTTGTAAGCAGCAAAATCTTAATTGGAAACCTAAAAGAGAAAAGATTCGGATCGGAGACATTTTTATCGGAATTTCTGTCTAAAGATGGTCTCGGAGTGGATTTTGCGGCCGGAAGAGAGTACTGACATCAGCTACAATTCATCAGCTTTGCAGATCACATCAGTAATTGTTGTAAAAATCAGGTCAAGCATAGAATATTTATGTGATACTATGTGATAATACTATAGTGCTTATTGATACTTTAATTTCGACCGCCAATTACCACATTTTAAAAACAAAATAACCCCGTGTTCCTTGAATATGGTAACAGGTAGGTAATCCATAGGCCTGTCTGTGATGTGTCAGCTTGGATTTCTGTCCCAGGTTTTTCCTCTGTGGCAAAAATTTACCCCCAAAATGTTGTTCAGTAGTCTGCAGATATTGCACCGAAATCAGAAGGTCGACGTCTTTAAAAATGACGTTTTAATACGGCGCGGTTGTTGTCACTGAATGGCCGCTGTGGAATTTATTCAGAACCATACGCCGCTGCCGGTCGACTCGATTGTCTGTCGTATCTGTGAAGTCGACTTCCGAAATGCGTCGGAGCTCAGTCATCACATGCACACCACACACGTGGCGTGCGACATGCCGTATTCATGTCGCCTGTGCCAGTATCGCTCGTCCGTCTACAACGATGTCATCGCCCACTTCAGAAAGGTTGCTTGTCTTTCGCGCCTTTAATGTTGCCGTTTCCATGCCTGTAAAGAGGTGGCGAAATCATTGCTGGTTTTTCTGTTTTGTATGTCTTTCACGTCCCTCACCTGTCGGTTCAGAAAGTTACTTGTCTTGCATGCTCTGATATACCGTTACCTTCTCTCCATATGGCACAGAGTTTGACATTGTTTTGTTCTTTGCATGACGTTTACAGTTTGAGTATTGCTCTGAAGTCGGAAGTGACACTTTTCTCGAAGGTACCTTTTGACGTGTGAATTGAACACGAGTCTTTGTTGTAATACTCGTCTTGCAGGTCTGTTATGGTGTATTGATTAAACGCAGTTTTTCACATCTGCTTGTTAATGATTCTCATTTCTGTATTTGTGTGACAGCGCCATGAGGGCGGTGCATCACTTATGTGTTTCTATTGCCTGCTGATGCTAAAGAACGCGGCAGACTATATCAAACATGTCCAGGTAGATTTCTTGTGATGGATCCTGTATATCTCGACCGACCATATTAACATTCATTGCTATGAGACTGTCGGTTGGGCTATGTAGCCTGTACAAATTGTCCCTGAAATGACCTGTCGTATCTCGTGTGGGACGGTAGACCGTAATCACTCACTCATGTTCAGGTGTGTGGTAAAATAGCTGGCATGAACTTTGCGGAATTATGTGTTGAAAGAAAGTTTAATTGTCACTTGAGGAGACACCAACACCTTGATTAGCATGAATGTCAAGAATTCCATTTACCGTTCATTCTGCAATTTTACTGTAAATCCAGAAATTAGTAGTAGAGTTGCTGTATGTAACAATACGTGAAAATTTGCCATTGTACAGATCAAAATTTTTGAGCCGTGCTATTTCGACCTAGTCTGTACAATGCTTAGCTTATTTGTTAAATGCTTTTTAAAATTTTTAATGTCACGCTGTTGCGAGTTCAGTATCAGTTGTCTGTTCATTTGTTAGCTGTTGGGTGTCTTTCGTGTCAGGCTCAGTAGCATGGTGGACTTTACAGTGATGGACTCTCAACCAGCAGGGTCCCACCCACAGCGCTGTCGATTATGGCCCCGAGGAGCCACTGACATGCTCTTGCCTCTATTTCTAAGCAGTATCAATTTGGTCCCAGCATAAGCTGGCGGGTGATCAACTGATCACACACACACCATAATATGCCGCCGCTGGCCAAGGGCCGATGAATCAGCAGATCACCACTATCCTATTTGCTTTTGCTTGGGAAGGACCTGACCTCCTCCTAAACCTCTGTTGCCGCGTTGCATGGTGGTCGGGATTGGTGGAATAAATCCACGTGGTTTCTTGATAGAGTGTCGTGAGAGGCGACCGATTAATTTGGGATCAGCGTGTAGCAGTCATAACGTTTAGTTACTTGGGTTTATTGAGTTGTATTGAGTTTTGTAGTTTTTTACGTTGTTTATTTTGTCAGTATCATTTGAATGATTGGCTGTCAAGTGTGCCTCCGAAATGACCTCGACCTTGTTTGGTGGGGAATACCGGTAGTTAAACTCTGCTTATTCGCCCCTTCACTGCCGTTCGGCTGGGCACTGAAGTCACACATTCGTGGTGTGCTTGTATTTGTAGAAGCACCATGCTCTGAAAGTTAGCAATCCGTGTCTCCGCTGCTGCCTGTCGTTCACCACCATCGTGGAGTTGAAGCGCCACATTGGCAGCGACCATTGCTTGGTGCCGACCGCCACGGACGCAAAAGTGCTGAAAACACTGTCCACTGCCGCCCCGAAAGCGACTCCTGCCGGTGCCGTAAAACCACCGGCAATGGCCAAAACACCGGCAACCGCTAAGCCAGCGACGATCGCTAAACCGCCCACTTTAGCACCTGCGCCCACAACTCGCACTACTTCTGCTGCCATTGCTCCCGTGGCCTCGAAAACGCGGTCCTCCATGGCACCAGGTGGCGCCACCACTCGGGCTCCTGCGGCCAAGAAACGTCGGTCTTCGGCACCTCCCAGTTCAGCGGCTCGCATGCCGGCTGCTGCATCTCCAGTGGCTACCAAACGACGTATGTTCTGCATTTGTACACATGTTTCATCGAGCCCTGGACTAGCTGCCGATGTGCCTCCGTCAGTAAGCAGTATAACTTGGTACCGGCCGAACCAACCGCAGGCTTGGAAGGGTAAACATAGGTCTGTGCCGACAATAGCGACTGTTGAAACAGAGGCTATACGTGTGTAACAGTTTGAGTTGGTCTAGTTAGTTTCTGTGACTATATGGTAGGCAGTGTTAACAGTAACGTTCAGGTGTATAGTAATAGTACTTTTTAATCCCCAGGTGCTTCGACCCTGGTTTGAAACAGAAATAAGTTAACGTTTAGCAAATTATGCTGTTGGACGTAAGGATGTAGGATAATGGGCAGAGGAGAGGGTTTGGCGGCAGGCTAAAAGATACTGGACAAGGACTGCTCAATGCACATGCGCGTGTGTTCCACATACACACACACCGTGTGTGGATATGGGTTGGGCACTGGGCCTACTGAAGGCCCCAGCTTGTTGTGCAAAGCAGTCGGTCATCCCTCTCATCCCCACTCCGTCTTAGAGCCAATGACCACATTATTATTTCGTAATATTCGTCATGGGTTTCGCCATTGATGTCCGATGTGCTTCCTTTTGCTTTGACGTTTGACGGCTGTTGACCCCACACATTACCATCTTTATTCAGTCGTTCCATATCAGTGATCCGTCGCCCTGTGCTCAAAATATTAATCGATCCTTCCCACTCCGTTTTTTAGTGTGTAGTCTAGCCATTCTCTTGGCGTCTTTGTCGTACGTGTCGTCAACTCGGACACCTTAGCAACTTTAAAAAAGTGACTGAAAACTCACCTTCTTCACTGCATTATGGGAAACGTTTTCCCACTGAGCACCTCTGCATTTCTTATTATGGCGCTATACAAGTTTTTTTCATAATTCATTCATTCATTGTCACTTTCCATCAGTCCAGCAAACCTTCCATTCCTTGGATGTGACCGTAAATTTCACTTTTCACTTTGCTGCTGTGCAAAAGTGATAATAAAAATGTGCAATAATTCTGACGTGCACAGCTGCTTCGCCGAGAAGCCCGGTTGGCAAGTCGCTGCCCGTTCCGACGAAGAAAGTGAAGGCATTAAACGCTCCGCTGCTGGAGCTGGTCGTTGATTTAACCAATCTACAACTGGTCTCGGTTGATGATGACGCGATTTGTGTCGAGTGTCGGAAGCCAATGAGTGCCACCGATCACTACAAGTGCGTACACTGTTACGATCTGTGTCTGGTCTGCATAGTTAGTTAGTATGTTAGTTATTTAGTTAGTTACCGTAGTTAGTTAGCTGGTTAGCATCTGGAACAGTTTGACACTTCACGTCACTTCAGCACCATCTCTACAGACTTTCCGAAGAAGAGGCTGAAGCCGTTTTTGTTCAGCTGCTGTTTCCCATCCGTGTTTGCTGTTCCCTATAACAGACGCGACTTTGTTCTTGGCCCAGCAGCTTTTGGGCTTAATGCCGTATTCATTAGCTAACTAACTAACTAGATAGTTAACTAGTTAGTAATTGTGCGATTAGTGAATGACATTGAGCCCAAAAGCTGCTATGCTTGAAAGGATCCAAAATGTATTCCGACCACATATTCAGCCAAGGCCTCACAGTTCATTTGAATTCAGCACTTGGATTTATAACACGCAGTTTCTAACAGTAGTAATAGTTGAGACTTGAGAGTGTGCGATTGCATCTTGCTGGAAAGCCTGTAGATATTCTCTCTTCGATATGCTAATAGTAATAACTCCGGTTCATTCAACTTTCTGTCGAACTGCGAGGTCGTGCTTTTTGTTTTTCCGGCCCTGCAGCTGTTTGGTATTGCCTCCCGTAACATCTCAGAGGCTTGTCATTGTCTCTGTTGTCCCCAAAATTGCCTATTATAAGCTGGGTGGAATGTTAAACCTTACTCACTCGTTCGTCAGTATTTCTAGATACTTTCAGGCATTTATGTTAGACATTCTTTTTCGCTCGATATTAAATCAAGTGCTGCTCCTGTGACACGGCGGCACACTGTAGACTCGGTGCATTGTTTTTGTGTTGTGTCGGCAGGTCGTACATAGAATGTCCGCAGTGTCGATATGCGACGGCATGCAGCGTGTCGTACGCCAACCACTTGTCGTCAGTGCACGCTCGCAAATCGCCCCTCTCCATGGCAGCTATCACTGGCATGAGGCTACGCAGCACTCTGACACCCGGGTCTGTGTACTGCGACTGCGGATACACAAGCTGCTATGGATCCGTCATTGGTATGTTTCCTACTAGTATTCTGGTGTTGTGGAATGTGAAAGGTGAAAAGGTAAAGGTTTACCATGTATGTAGCACAAGTCGCTTATGCCGCCTTATCGGTGCTATGTGTCACAGACAGGGCCGGCGTTCTGCCTAGGCTGCAGCCCAAGCCTGCACGCTTGGACTTTGAGCTGCAGCCATACAACAATACATAGGTCTAGTCTGCCGTTTAAATAATATTAATAATAAGAATACAAGATTTATTAAGTGATGTAATGCAGTTAGCTGAAGGTGGCTACAGAGGCACTGAAATACATGGATAACTACTTATTTACCGACCCCTGAGGGATGGAAGGCTGAGTTGGACCAGTTTGTCCACAAGGTGGTCACCTGCCAACCACAGATTGGGCACATGTCTGGAAAAGTCTGCCGGCCAAAGACATACGGCCTAACCACTGAGCAACGCCACCAATTGTATGGGTGTGGAAAGTTTTGCCTCGTTGTTGGCTGTCGGCGGATGCTTGGCCACCACACGCTGAGGTCTCGAGTCGGCCAAGCGCTCAACCCGTGTGTATGTATCGACCAGGCTTGCCACTTTTTTCTGTAAAATTTTGAAACCTGGATAACTCGGGCGGACTCAAAGACGGTCGGCGAAAAGTCGGGAGAAAAGGACAAAGTCAATGAAAAAATCTAAGAATTCATATACTCCCGGCAGTTGTTAATGTTTTCGTTATTTAATGTTGCAGATTTGCCTGTTTAGGAAATGGCAACCCTGATTGTCAGAAGGCTGGGATGTTTGCGTGTGCAGTAAGCAGCCTTTGTCCTGTTTATTCTTACTTTGATGTCCACGCCAATCAGCCCGGATTATACCTGAAGCCAGCCATTTGCTTGCCCATTGTACTTTGACCAAAAGCCAGGAATTTATGTGATGTTGTAAATAAGTCATAGGTTAATCATTACAGTTTTGTACAGTTATGACGTAAATAAACAACCGTCTTATTTTTTATTGTTCATTTAGTAATTTTTTAAAATGATGTGCATGACAATCAGAAACGGGTGATAAACGAGGTATGTCTATAGATACTGTTTCTGTTGAGATAACTCTGCACCACCGAGAAACTAATTAAGTCATTTGGTATTAAAGTTCGTTCGTAACAGGCAAGCCGGCAATCTGCTGTGTTTACAGCATATACGTGCATTTGTTTCCCATAATCGGCTTTGTTCTAGCTGCACTTGTTTGCTCACTGAGTTGAAGTTACAGGAATGTCGAGGACATAGATCTAAAACATTACTAAATTGTTGGTAAAATTGTCTGACCAGTAACTCACCGGTTTATTGCTTTTGATTACTGAAAGCATAGTTACGTATAATTGTTTGAAGAGTTGCCCCAGAATACCTGTACTCATTGCAATAATATAATTATTGGTAGTTCAGCATGGTGATATCTGCCAAAATTTTAAATTGCCTATTATTGATAGGCTTGTTGTCTGTCTTTAGCCAAGTCTGTTTAATTTTTATGCCTTTTTTAAAGTTTGCGTTTCCATAGTTACTAACCGTCAGTTGTTTCAGCAGTTTTTGCTTAGAAAGTTTGTGTTTCTTGTAATATAATAAATAGAAAACGGTGTTTGTTCGGCTAACGGATAGTTAAGTTGTTTTTTTTTTACAAATTTCAGCTGGTTTTAATTCTTTATCTTCATTTGCATTTATGGCTGTATTTTTAAGTGTCAAACTCCATCTAATTGACAAACGGACAGACACCAGGAATCGAATTTGGGGAATTTTAGCCTTACAATGTGACATCTGGTGGCGATCATTTTAATGATATCCTGATAATCACCTGACCAAATTTCATGTATTTATTAGTTGATCC